>OFCQ01000005.1_pt1 | contig 248150 bp, 206 predicted proteins | sample 1520861 | NCBI WGS metagenome assembly OFCQ01 (sample SAMEA2699036, study PRJEB24076) | metagenome | biome: Human gut stool | place: Spain | collected 2012-11-21 | reverse complement strand
ACCGCAGAAGTCTTGGACTGGCCGCCTGACCGTCCAAAAAAACATCCGCACCCCCTAACGCCCGATTTTTTGCGCACTTTCGGATTCCGGGTCTGACGTAAGAGGGCATGGCCCGCGTCCTGTGTACGATTTTCATTCGCCAAAACAAAAAACCGCGATTGGAAGCCAGGAGACGGAACCAAGACCCTCGAACATCATACAGATCGACCAGAACCTGCTCGAGACCAGGCTCGACCGCCTGGTCGCCGAAAAGGTCGCCGAGCTATTGAACGCGATGCTCGACGCCGAGGCCGACGAGATCGCCAAAGCCGCCAAGTACGAGCGCACCGGGGAGCGGAAGGCGTACAGGGCCGGCCACTACGACCGGAGCCTGACCGCCAAGGCCGGCAGGCTCGCGTTGAAGGTGCCCAAACTCAAGGGCGCGGTCTTCGAGTCCGCGGTCATCGAACGATACCGGAGACGCGAGGAGAGTGTCGAGGAGGCCCTCATCGACATGTACCTGGCCGGCGTGAGCACCCGGCAGGTGGACGACATCAGCCAATTGCTGTGGGGCGACAGGATGCCGTCCCAGACCCTGAGCGACAAGCTCAAGAAGGTGTACGGGGAGATCGAGGCGTGGCGCACGAGGCCGTTGGAGGACGAGTACCCGTACGTGTTCATGGACGGCGTGTGGCACAAGCGTTCATGGGGCGGGCACGTGGAGAACGTCAGCGTCCCGGTCGCCATCGGAGTCAACGCGGAGGGGCACCGCGAGGTGATCGGCGTGGCCGAGGGCATGAAGGAGGACAGGGACAGCTGGGAGCAGTTCGTCCGCTCCATGATCGAACGCGGCCTGAAGGGCGTGCGCCTGGTGGTCGGCGACCGGTGCGCCGGACTCGTCGCCACGGTCGGCTCGATGCTGCCCAAGGCGAGATACCAGCGGTGCATGGTGCATTTCATGCGCAACGTGCTCTCGAAGACGCCGCCGACACACCGCGAATGGGCGTCCGCCGCCCTCAAGGCCATATTCGCCATGGAATCCCGGGAATCCGCCCTGGCCAAGGCCGAACAGGTCGCCACGGAGATGGAATCCAGGAGGCTCAAGGCCGCCGCGAGCTGCCTGCGCGAGGGCGTCGGCGAGACGACGACCTACCTGCTGGACGAGTTCCCGGACGGGCACCGCAGGAGGATCCGCACGAACAACATGATCGAGCGGCCGGACAGGGAGATCCGCCGGCGCACGCGCGTGGTGGGCGGCTTCCCCGACGGGAACAGCGCGTTGATGCTCATATGCGCCCGCATCCGTCACGTCACCGCGAACGAATGGTCGACCCGCCGCTATCTCGACATGTCCCGGCTCGGTGACAACCTCGTGGAAGCGAACTGACTATCGCGCCATGGACGGCCACGATCCAAAGTGCGCAACTTTTCGGGCACTACCCAGGCCGATACTTGGCTGATCGAAGATCATACCGACGATTTCTTCTGCGATCAGGTATTGCGCGGTCTTGCGCGAGACTTGCGTTTGACGGAACAGGCGTTGAACGAATCGATCACTTTGCAGCAGCATGTCGACGCGAATCGCATTCTGCAACTGTACGAACGTTTGGTGCGTATCTTCACCGCAAAAGGATGGTCTTTCGAACGCAAACTGTACGCATCGACTTCTCGCGAAGGCAACAAGGCCATGAATCTGAATTCGTTCATCGGGTTGATGGGCCACTCGTTGAAGCGTGTGGAAACGTCGGATGGCGTGATTTTGCGTGACGTGCGCGAGGACGAATCTCCGGATTTCGTGATGCGCGATTCCGAATATGTGTTGACATTGGATGCCGATTCCATGCTGCTGCGCGATTACTGCCTGCGTTTGGTGTACCAGATGGAACAGCCGGGCAACGAGCGTATGGCCGTGATTCAAACCCCGTATTCCTCGTATCGTGGTGCGCCGACGCGAATCGAACGCATAGCGGCCGCCACCACCGACATTCAGCACATGCTGCATCAGGGCATGACGTACTATGATGCCACGTTCTGGGTGGGTGCGAACGCGGTGATTCGCAAGGCCGCGCTTGACGACATTTGCGTGGTCTCAACTGAGGGCACGCGCACGGTGAAAACGTATATTCAGGATCGCACGGTGATTGAAGACACCGAATCCAGCATTGATTTGGGCTATTTCGGCTGGCATTTGGTTAATTATCCGGAGCGGTTGAGTTATAGTGCCACGCCTCCGGATTTCGGCTCGCTGGTGGTGCAGCGGCGACGTTGGGCGAACGGTGGTCTGCTAATCATCGGCAAATTCTTCCGCATTGTGCATGCCCGGCATCAGCAGGGCAATGATGTGAAGCTGGGCGAGTGGGCGTTGCGCGTGAACTACATGGCGTCCATCGCATGGTCGAGTTTCGGCTTGATGTTCCTGTTGGCGTATCCGTTCGATCAGCGGTTGCTGAGCCCGTGGGTGGTGCTCGCTTCGTTGCCGTATTTTGCCACCATGTCGAGTGATTTGAAACGTAACGGGTATAAGCGTTCTGATATTTTCCGTATTTACGGTTTCAATATCGTGCTGTTGACGGTGAATCTTTCCGGTACGCTCAAGTCGATTCAGCAGGGCATGACGAACACGAAGATTCCGTTCGCGCGTACGCCGAAGGTCAATAATCGTACTGCGTCTCCGGCATTGTATGTGACGATGCCGTGGGTGATCATTATTTATTCGTGCATGGTGTTCTATGCCGATACGTTTTCGCATAATTGGGGTAGCGCGGTGTTCGCCGGATTCAATGCGATCGTGACATTCTGGGCGCTGACCGCATATATCGGCATCTGGCATTCCGTGCAAGACATGGTGCTCGGTCTGATTCGCTGGTTTTTCGTGCCGATCAAGGAGCCGCAGCAGGAGGCGGTCCGCAAGAAGTCCTCTTGGCGTGACACCCTCTACTTTGGCGACCGCCAAATGATCTACGAGTCCCGCCCGCTCTGATTGATATGCGCGTGCCGGGCCGTTCGCGCGTATTCCGAAAGCATAAAAGAGTTGTTATCTTCGTGTGAAGGTATCATTGAGGTACAAACTTTTGAAAACCTTGTCCGTATCGGCTTGCCGGTCGGTCGGAACGGGCTGAGAAGGTTTGCAAATCCGCAAAGAAGGTTTCCGCCGTGCTACTTGTCCTACGTTAGAAGTGGCTAGGCTAGGGGCGGGTCGAAGCGACCTTGTGTCGAGCGCCTCCTAGGGTCCGATGGGAATGGGATCGTCCGTGCGGAGGGACGGTAAACAAAGCCTTCGATGGCGCGGTAATTCCGGGAGCAAGACCCATCGTGCTCCCGGTTTTTATACATATGGCAAGGGGTTGCGTTGGCGGATGGCGGCAGGTGGAAGACAATCCGCGCGCAAGCAGTTGCATATGCGCAGCGTTTATCCCAGAAGAGAATGGTGTTGCGCTGCTCAAACAATGTTGTCATCGAAATCAACTAGGACGCAGATAATTTTCTGCACTTTCTAGGGGTGGATTGTCTGCTGCCACGAAGCGTATATCAAGACAAGAATAATCGACGGAAATCGGTTTCTAGGCTTTTCGTTGAGTTATCTCAAAGTACTTTGAGTGATGAGACGTTACTTTCGGGTATGCGCTGTCTTCATGACGAGGCGACCATTGACAAGAAAATCGCGGTCATGAATTTCATGCTACAAGCCGAGTCCGCTCGATTAACGTCGGTGCTAAAATGCGCGGAAAATGATTCAGTTTATTCGTTTTTCATAGGCGATGGCAATCATTGCGTTGGAATCACGTTGCATAAAGTGCAAAATCCGATCGATCCAGATGGAAAGGTCTATTTTCCGAGATCTTTTCAGTATTATGCCCGCGGAATTGAGTCCATGAAGGATTTTGCAGACAAACTTGACGTGTCGAGCATAACTTTGGTGCCTGTCCCATCGCCGGTTGATACAAAACCTGTCCGTCACAGAAAGCGAAAGAAGTAGCTGCAAAATCTGCGGTAGTTTGTTTGTTCCTCTTATTATCGGGGAATGATGGGCAGGCGTGTCAAAACGTTTGACAAATCGGAGTTACTGTTTTACGATTAGTGAAACGTTTCGACGAAACGATTCGATAAATTTGTCGAACAGGGTCCGTAGGAGAGATTCCGGGAGACTTGGCGGATGGTTTCGTTGGATGATGAGTGAGGATTGCGGCACGCGCAATGTGTGGCGCAAGCGATTTGGAGAGCCGAAGGAGGCGGAAGATGGCGGGCATCAAAGATGTAGCCCAGGAGGCGGGAGTGTCGGTTAGCACCGTTTCGTACGTGCTTTCCGGCAAGCGTTCCATCTCCGCCAAAACCACCGATAAGGTGATGGCCGCCGTTGAACGACTTGGATATACTCCGGATGCCAGCGCCCGTAAAATGCGTGGTATGCGCAATCATATTTTTGCGCTCAGCGCGCCGATTCGCGGTGATATCAATCAGGCCAAATACAACGCTTACTTTCTGCAGACCGCATGGCAGGCAAAGAACCGTGGCTACGATGTGCTGTTGCTTACCGGCGAGGACGCGGTGGCCGACATTCGGCGCGTGACGCAAAGCAACTTGGTTGATGGCGTGGTGCTGCTCGACATTGAGGAACATGACGAGCGTACCGCCCAGGCTGGCTCATATTCCAAACCCTGTGTGGCCATCGGTTACCCTGCAGAGCATGAAGGCTGTGCCTGTGTCGATATCGATTTTGCCACGGCTGGTCGTATGGCTGTGGATTGCCTGTATTCCAAGGGGCATCGGAGTGCTATGTTTTTGCGTGACAATGAGACCGATTGCGATCGCGGTTCGGGCTATGTGCTGCTGTTCCGCAAGGCTTTGCTGGAACGTGCCGAAGAGTTGGGCATGACGATTCATGAATCCTTCAAGCATCGTGACGATCGCTTTGATGCCGTGGAATTCGTGCGTGAGCTTTGTTCTTTGGATGAGCGCCCCACGGCGATTGTCAACCAGGCGAACGCCAATGTGCTGAAGTTGGTATTGCAGCAATTACAGGCTTCGGGATTGCGGGTGCCAGATGATATTTCGGTATTGTCGTGCGGCACGTATTTCGAGGGAGAGCTGATGCCGCAGCCGATTACCGAGATGCCGGTCATGCCGCAGGAATTATGTTCTAAGGCTGTGGATCTGCTGGTCGACGCCATCGATGAGCGTCGCGACATCAAGGGATTGGTGGAACTGTCCGCTCCGGTCATGCATAGTCGAGGTTCCGTTACCAAAGTTGGTGACGTGTGAAAAGAAAACTGTAGGAGTATGTCCGTGAAAGGCGGACGGATTTCCGTATCCATAATCGAAACGATTCGAAAGTAAGTGAAGGCGTTGTAGCCGAAGCGAAGATGGTGATTGCCGAATTGAAAAGCGCTAATCCGCGGCCATCGTCGAAACGTTTCGAAAAAAGGAGGCGACACATATCAATCTTCATAACTGAAAAACAACTTGAGACATAACTCAACAACACAACCACCAATAACAAAGGAGAAACCATGAAGATCACACGAGGCATCGCACTTGCGGCCGCGGTGGCAATGTCGCTGACCACGCTCGCTGCATGCGGCAGCGACACCGCGCAAGATGAGGAAACGCCAGACAGCCTGTCGTTCTGGTATTACGAGGAAGACGACGCTGGCCAGACCCAGGCATGGCGTCGCGCCGCGGAAGCCTTCGAAAAGGAAACGGGTGTCAAAATCAATTTCGAACGCAAGTCGTTCACGCAGATCGCGCAGAACGGCAGCCAATTCCTCAATTCCGATGAGGCGCCGGATCTTATGGAATCCAATCGCGGCAACGGTTCGGCCGGCGTGCTCTCCACCATGGGGCTGCTCACCGATTTGGGTGATTACGTCGATCAATACGGTTGGGACAAGAAGGTGACCGGCGCCAATGCGGCCGTGGCCAAGTATGATGAAAACGGCATCATGGATGGTGACACCTGGTACGGCATGACCAGTTACGCGGAATTCCAGCGCGTCTACTACAACAAGGATCTGTTCGCCAAGTACGGGCTGGAGATTCCGACCACCTATGACGAGTTCGTGGACGTCTGCCAGAAATTCGTGGATGCCGGAGTGACGCCGATCGCCGCCGACGCGCAGGAATACGGCGTGATGTGGCTGTGGTGGCAGCTGGTTTCCAAGGAGGCCGACGCCAAATTCATCGACAACTGGCAGCTCTACAAGGGCGATGTCGACTGGAATTCCAACATTCTCACCAATTCCGTGAGCACCATCAACGACTGGCTCGACAAGGGCTTCATCTCCCGCAACGCCACCGGTATGAAGGCCGAAGACACCACGCAGGCATTCATCAAGGGGGAGTATCCGATCTATCAGACCGGCACCTGGAATCAGGGACGTTTCGTCAAGCAGATCACCACTTTCGATTGGGACGCCGCGGTGATGCCGGAATCGAATTTCGCGATTGGCTGCGCAGGCAATCTGCTGGTGATTCCGGAACGCTCGCACCACAAGGATCTCGCTGCGAAGTTCATTGACTACGTGCTTTCCGACGATGTGCAGAACTACCTCGGCAACGCCGGCGGAATTCCGGTGGCGGGCGACGCCAGCAAGATCAACGACGAGAAGAGCAAGGCCATGATCGAGGAATACGCCTCCTACGCCAATGATGGCAAGCTCAGCTACTACCCGGATTACGCCGCTTCCAACCTTACCGATGCTGTTCCGGCGGAATTCCAGGAACTGGTGAACGGCACCAAGAAGCCGGCCGACGTGCTCAAGGGTATCCACGAGAAGTACGACGTCGGTGTGGAAGACATGGGCGTCAAGACCAACTGATCGTATATCTGATCTCATATCCGACATCGCACGGGATTATTCCGGTTTTGCTCAGTATCAATCATGAATAATCCCGTGCGGTATCGCAAATTACAACTTGCGAACCAATATCGCAATCGTCAATATTCACAGGCAACGCAGCGCAACCAAAGGAAAAGCCAAAATGTCAAAGAAGACCAAAAACGGGGGAGTCTCAATGTCAAGGCTTCCCGGAAACCGTTCCGCAAAATTCGTACCATATCTTGTTCCCGGACTGGTAGGTCTGCTCGTTATCGTCGTTATTCCATTCGCATGGAACATTTATTTGAGTTTCACTCGCTGGCGCGGAGTTGGTCCTGCTAAATTCGTCGGATTGCAGAATTGGAAACGTCTGTTCGCTGATTCCACGTTCTGGATTTCATTCGCTAATTCATTCTGGATTATTGTGGCTATCGTAGTTATTCCTACGATTCTCGGACTTTTTATTTCGTCACTGTTGACTGACGTTATTCAGAAGAAATTCGGTGGAAAGACGGCTTCTTTTCTGCGGGCCATGTTCTACCTGCCGCAGCTGCTGCCAGTTGCGGTCGCGGCCATCATCATGGGCTGGATTTTCCGCCCGGAAGATGGTGCGGTGAACGCGCTGCTCGTTAAGCTCGGCCTGGGATCACTGCAGCATAATTGGCTCGGTAGTCCTGATAGCGCGCTTCCGGTACTGATGTTCATCCTGGTGTGGATTCAGCTGGGCTATCCGATAGTGATTTTCATGTCCGGTCTGCAGCGCGTGGATCCTGAACTTTACGAGGCGGCTGGTCTTGACGGAGCCAACTGGTGGCAGAAATTCCGTGTGGTCACGCTGCCATCCATTATTCCCGAACTGCTGGTGGTCATCCTTACTGCCACCATCGGTGCGCTGAAAACCTTCGCACCGGTCTATCTGCTCACCAAAGGCGGGCCGGGAACGGCAACTACCGTGCCATCGTACTATTCCTACAATCAATTCTTCCAAGTGCAACAAGTCGGCTACGGCGCGGCCATCTCCACAGCGCTCACCGTGGTCATCATCGTGTTCTCCATCGTGTTCACCATGGTGCAGAAGCACGTCGAAAAGGAACTGGTCTGAACGGTCCAAACCGTAACAGACCCGCCAAATGTAAGACTCGCAAGACTTCGAAAGCCGAGGAAAACAACCATGACGCAAACCATGACCGCATCGGCAGCGCGGAAAGCATCCAAGAAAACCCAACATGTGCGCTCGACCGGCGATTGGATCACCCTCATTGTGCTCATCGCAGCCGCACTGCTCGTGCTTTTCCCGCTGCTCGTACTCACCATCAACGCATTCAAAACGCCTGTCGATTACAATGCCACCGGTCCGCTTTCTCTGCCGAAACACTTCACCATGGATGGCATTATCTCCTTCTGGACCACCACCAAATTCCCGCTGAAATTCTGGAACAGCCTGGTTATTTCACTGGTAGTGGCAGTGGCCGCCGTCGTGCTTTCCGTGCTGAACTCTTTCGCGCTCGGCATCGGCAGGGTCAAAGGCAACACATGGATTGTGCTCGCCATCATGCTCGCCAATATGATGCCGCAGGAAGCGCTGCTCTACCCGCTGTACACCATGTTCAAGCAGGTCGGACTGTACAACACCAAACTGGCGATCATCATCATCTTCACCATCATCCAAAGCGCATACGGCACATATCTGCTGTCGTCCGTATACGGTACGTTTCCGCAGGCCATTCTCGAAGCGGCGGCCATCGACGGCGCCTCGCGCTGGCAGATTCTGCGCAAGGTGGTGCTGCCGATTTCCTGGTCGACCATCAGTGTGCTGTTCGTGTTCTTTTTCGTGTGGACATGGAACGAATACATGATTCCGATGGCGTTCCTGATGAGCGATGACGTGCAGACCATTCCGCTGGCGCTCGCCACCTTGCAGGGGCAGCGCACGATGGATGCGACCACGCTTGCTTCGGCTTCGCTGCTCAGCATTGTGCCGACCATTATCTTCTTCATTATTTTCCAGCGCAAGTTGTCGCAAGGCATCACCGCCGGTGCCGTAAAGTAGCAGAAAAGGGGCGCCGATGACTCAACATAACGATTGGAGCGCTATGCAGCAAAGTTCGTATCATGATATGCAGGTCGATTCGTCGGGTGCGTTCGCCGCGCGCAGTCCGATGGACTCGCTTGCGGTTGCGGTACCAGGGCGCACGCGTTGTGTGAACGCCGAGAATCCCACGGGCGGCAAGGGCACTGCGGCCAGTGCGGCCAGTGCACTTGGCCCGTCGCGCAAAGGCAGCCCCTGCATCCAAACCGTGAAAGCGGGGGAGAACGTCACTTTGATGGATGTGGACGGTCCGGGCGTGATCCGCCATATTTGGATGACCGTCACTGACCGCACGTCGCCTACCGGTCCGAACGTGCTTCGTGACCTGATCTTGGAATTCTATTGGGATGGCGAGAAAACCCCGTCCGCGCAATGCCCGATCGGCGACTTCTTCTGCTGCGGCCACGCGCAGGCCTGCCGAGTCAATTCGGTGCCGGTGGTGGTCGTACCCAATCGCGGCTTCAACTGCTATTTCTCCATGCCGTTCGAACATGCGCGCATTGTGCTCCGCAACGATCATAATGAAGACGTTCCCGCGTTCTTCTACCAGATCGACTACACCGAATATGACTCGCTTCCGGCCGGCACCATGCGCTTTCATGCGCAGTGGCGTCGCGAGCGCGTCACCGAACCGGCCCGCGATTATGTGGTGCTTGACGGCGTGCACGGTCGTGGCGCGTATATCGGCACGTATCTGGCGCTCACCGCGTTAGAAAGCCGATGGTGGGGCGAGGGCGAAGTCAAGATGTACATCGATGGAGACGATCAGTACCCTACATGGTGTAGCACCGGTGCCGAGGATTATTTCGGTGGCGCGTGGAGTTTCGCTGATTTTGACGAGCGTGGGCGCATGCATGAGCAGACATTCTGTGCGCCGTACGTCGGATTCCCGTTCTACTCGCAGCGTCTCGCCTCGCATCGCGAGAGCGCGTATTGGGATGTGAATACCCCTGTGACCCGCGGACTATATCGCTGGCACATTCCCGATCCGATTTATTTCGAGCATGATTTGCGCGTGGAATGGCAGCAGATCGGCACTGAAGAGGGTGGCAATTTCGAACGTCAGGACGACGTCGCTTCCGTCGCGTACTGGTATCAGCTCGAGCCGCACACGCCGTTCGATCCGATTGGAGATCGTCATTTCCGCCAGCCCCGCTGATTTTCACCCCCGAACCTGTGATTTCCGGTCTATCCGGTCGGTCCGGGGGTGTTGTGCTGTCTGCACGACTTGCGTTCTGTGTCTGCACGACTTGCGTTCTGTGTCTGCACAACCCGGGTTTTAACCCGATTTTGTGGGTTGTGCAGACGCAGGGTGCGGGTTGGTGCAGACGGGAAATGCGACTTGTACAGACGGGGTCAGATATCACGGCGTCTGCGGCGCTGATTATCGTGCGAACGTTCTGCGCATCCACGCGACAGCCAGTTGCGTCCAGATCTGCATGCTCGGTTCGATGCCGTCGATGCCCTGCCATGCGGTTTCCGCAATGCCCAACGACAGTCCGTGACCGCCCTGCGGGAACAGGTGCGCCTCCACACTGACGCCAGCCTTCTTGCAGGCGTCGATCAGCATCAGTGTGTTCTCATATGGCACGACTTCGTCGGGAACGGTGTGCCATACGAACACCGGCGGTGTTTTAGTGTCGATATGGTGTTCGATCGATACGGATTCGAGCGTTTCCGTATCGTTTCGGCGCTCGCCAAGCAGCGAGTCGAAGCTACCGCGATGCGCGAGCGGGCCGGACGTGATCACCGGATAGGCGAGCATTAAACCATTCGGGCGCACCGCATCCGGATCGTAACCATGGGCGGCGAGCACGTCGTCGCTGGCGGACGTGGCGAGATTCGCAGCCAGATGACCACCTGCGGAAAAACCGATCACGGCAATCGCTTCCGGATCAACATGCCATTCGGCTGCATGCTCGCGAATCATCTTCATCGCATCAGCGGCTTCCAAAAGCGCAATTGGAAAAACGGAAGGCTTCACCGAATATCGCAGCACAAAAGCGTTAAAACCTGCCGCCAGAAACTGCATTGCAATCGGCTCGGCCTCGCGATCCGACGTCATTTCGTAACCGCCGCCCGGAATCACGAGAACGGACGGACGCACACGATCGGGAACGATTTCTTCACTGTTATCAAGGCAATATCCGACGAATTTCGCTGCGCTGCCGTCGATGCCGGAAATTTCTATTCGAAATATTTCATATATCCACCATAGGTGGAACACGGCGCACGTTATGCAGGAATTATTTGGTCCCGCTATTTTTCGTACGGGGCTGCGGACGTTTTCTTGGAGATAATCACGCGGCCATTCCTTGGCTTTGACGGTATTGTACCGGGCTCATCCAACCAAGCGACTGTTTGATGCGCTCGTGGTTGTACCAGCGTATGTACTCATCGACCAAGGCGAGCACCTCGTTGCGGGTGTGTTCCTCCCACTTCTCGGGGTGGACCGCCTCGGTCTTCATCCTGCCGAAGAATCCCTCCGCGGCCGCGTTGTCCGGCGAACAGCCCTTCGCCTGGTCTCCAGTGGGATGATGGGTTTGGCCATATGGCCGGCATACCGGGAATCCATCGCCGGCCAACGCTCCAGACACTGCCTGGTCGGATAACCCAGATGCTCCACCACCTGGGCCGTCGTCATCGGCGTGGTGAAATACAACTCCACCGCACGCTCTCGTTCCTCAAGACCGGACATACGAAAATCTTTCCGTTCGGTCTCCAAGAAAACGTCCGCAGCCCCTTGTCCCACTGTTCCCCATTTATGGAAGCGTAATTTACTAAATCATGATTCCATAAACCGAACGATGGCTGTATTCATCTTCGAGAGCGGTTGAAACCACGTCGACACGCCGAAGGGGTGCTCGCAGAACCGCTGTTGCCGAAAAGCAACTATTGGAATTCCGCCATTGTGCGAAACCTATCCGCCGTTCTGTGAGCACCCCTTCGGCGTGACGTCGTATCCGGCGCGTTCCTACGAGCAGAGCCAATCCATGACGTTGGTGATATGGATGCCTTCGTCGGTCATGCCCTCGCTATGCCAGTCGAGGGTGAGCACCGTGCGGGGGAATGCGTCGCCCAATCGCCGCAGCGGGGCTAATTCCCGCTCCCGGGTCTGCTCCTCGGTCATGTTCAACGTGACCTGAATGTACTGCTTGTTGTTTCCGCGCTTCGCGATGAAATCGATCTCGCCGTCGGGCAGCGATCCGATGGTGACATCGTAACCGCGTCGCTGCAGTTCCATGAAGACGATGCCTTCGAGCTGGGCTCCGCGATCCGAGCCGTTGAAACCCGTGGCGAGATTGCGAAAACCGTTGTCGACGGGGTAGAACTTGCGTTGCGGGCGCAGCAGTTCCTTGCCTCGCATGCGTTCCTGTTGCGCGCTGTAGACGATGAACGAGCGTTCGAGCGCGCTGATCTGGTTGTCGACGGTGGCGTAGGAGGCGTTCGCGCCGGCGCTTGTGAGCGTGTTGGCGACCTTGTTGACGGAGAACAGGTTCCCCGACGTTGAGAACAGATATCGGCTGAGTTTTTCCAATGTGGCGATGTCGCGGATGCCGTACCTTCCCGCCACGTCCTTCATCACAATGGATTCGTAGATTGAGGTGAGTATTTCGGTCGCCTTGTCCTGATCCGGCTGGCCGGTGACGAACAGGCCGGGCATGCCGCCGAACATCATGTATTCGGAGAACAGCTGGTCCGTGGAATCCGTGGTTCCCTGAGCCCGATGATGGCGTTGGTATTCGTCGAAGGAGAGCGGATATATGGGGATGGTGATGTAGCGACCCGTCAGATGGGTCGCCAGTTCGCCGGATAGCAGTCGTGCGTTCGATCCGGTGGCATACACGTCGGTGTCGTCACGGGAATGCAGCCGGCGAACCACTTCCTCCCATCCGGGAACGTCCTGTATTTCATCAAGGAAAACGTAGAAGGGGCCGGGTTGGGCTTCTTGCGTGGCTTGCATCAGGTCGGCGTGCAGGTCGGTCGCCGAATATCCGATGGGCGTGTCGAAGGAATCGAAGCGACGGGTGAAGATATTGCTCGCGGGAACGCCGTCGTCGAGCAGTGATTGCGCATAATGTTCCAGCAGCGTGCTTTTCCCGCACCGTCGGACGCCGGTAAGCACCTTGATCTCCGGGGTGTTCCGGTGGCTGCGCAGCGTGTCGGTGAGCTTGTCTCGTGCGATATATCCCGTCATCTCCACGCCTCCGATTTCTAGTGTATTGCAAAACAGTCGTTAGATCGACGTTGATTTTCAGTATACTTGAAATTGTGCGTTCTGGGGTAATGATTCTATAGTGTACTCGAAATCGCGTGGTGGGTGTCGTCTGCCGCTGTCGGCCGGCGGATGCTGTGATATCAGGGTTCCGTTACTGTTTGAGCGGCGCTGCCACTGCCTACTCACACATTTCTTGTACGTAAAATGTGTTTTACTCACACATTTTCTGTAGGAGATTGGGATTGGTCATGGATCGTACGGCTATGAAGCAGCTTGAGGCTTGGAAGACGTCTCGAAAATAGAAAGCCGCTCATTATCCGAGGCGCCCGTCAGACGGGCAAAACGTGTCTGTCGGAGGAGTTCGGGCGTACACGATATGAGGTAGTGGCGCGTATCGACCTCATGAACAATGAGCGTGCGAGGAGTTTCTTTGACGGCTATCTAGATGTGAGCAGGATATTGCGTAACATCAGCCTCGAAATAGGTGTTCCTATCACGACAGATACCTTGGTGCTCCTTGATGATTATGGCGGGGACTTCTCGAAACACGCGCCGCTACGTATCCTTGAGAGAATTCGTATAGTTTGGGCTTCTCTACCATCGCAGCTGGCAAAGGAGAATCGAAAGTTCGTAAGCCTGCGTGTGGCTGTTGGTCATTTCGACCTGCATAAAGCAGTGCGCACCAGTCTTGCTGGGTATCGTGACGATGACTGGCTGCTGAATGTGCCATTATGGGCGATTGGTCGGCTTGCCGCATTGCCGCTATAGAAGCCCAAGCAAAAAGGGGCCTCCGGCGCGAAGCGGAGGTCCCTGACATTAATCAGCTAGGGGCAATCGTGTATAGGCTTATATCTCAGCTTCATACTTGCCGGCTATCGGCCATCGGCTGATAGCGGATATGTCGAAAGCGGCGATGATTAGATTTACGTTACTGGATATGGCAGTATGGGTGCCTCTTTGCCCCTTTCATCATCTTGCAATAATTCTTACATGTAAGAACTCTCTGTTAACATGTAAGAATTATTGCAAGATGGTGAAAGGGGATGCTCATGTTGCCGACTAAAGAAAGTTTGACAGTTGAGTTCAAGAGCGAGCAGAAGCGTCCTCAATCGCATGATGAAATTGTTGACAACGTAGTGGCTCTAGCCAATACTGAAGGCGGCACACTGTATCTCGGTATTGAAGACGATGGCACTGTGACCGGCGTATGTGACGAGCATCGCAATATCAATGGACTTGCGGCACTAATTTTCAATAAGACTGTTCCGCAGCTTCCCGCTCGCGTGGCGCTCTTGTATGAGAACGAGGTGCCGATAGTCAGTATTGAGGTGGGTAACAGTCAGCAAATCGTGTCTACTAGTCAAGGGAAGACACTACAGCGCCGGCTGAAAGCAGACGGCTCGCCTGAGGTCGTTCCGCTGTTTGTTTCCCAATTCATTAGCCGTTTATCTCAGCAACGGTTCTACGATTTCAGTGCGCAACCTGCCCCAGAGGCTCGGTTGGGCGATTTGAATCCAGACTCACGGAACAAGTTGAGAAGCCATATTCGCAGTGCCAATGCGCAAAACTCGTTGTTGTCTTTTACTGATGAGGATTTCGATCGGGCGCTTGAGCTGGTTGTTGACGGCCCGTATGGATTACAGCCATCTGTTGCTGGTCTGCTCACCATTGGTTCGGTTGATGCTATTCATCGATCGATTCCAGCCGCATCGGCTGTTTTTCAAGTGATGAAAGGCATGTCTCCAAAGGTCAATATGGATCCGTTCGTGTTGCCCTTGGTGGATATGTTTGATCGTGTAGGCGAGCTGATGGAGCCGTGGAATCCCAGCCACGAAGTCATGAGCGGCTTGATTCGTGTCGATCTGCCAGACTTCGATCGAGGGGCATTCCGTGAGGCAATGATTAACGCTTTCTGCCATCGCGATTATGCGCGAATGGGTTCGGTGAGGTTCCTGGTTGATGATGATGGGTTGACCATAGCCAACCCCGGAGGATTCATAGAGGGTGTCTCCGAAGATAACCTGCTTACTGCACAACCGCGTTCCCGTAATCCGCAGCTTGCTCTGATTTTGAAAGCTGCCGGATATGTTGAACGTACCGGGCGAGGTGTGGATACCATCTATGCCGGGTCGATTGCGGCAGGCGGTTCTTTCCCGGATTACTCGCAGTCCAGTGCCGAAGAAGTCATTCTGTTCCTCCGCCGTGTGGTGCCTGACGAGGCATTCGTGACCATGATTGGAGACGAGGAACGTCGACGTGGGGCTCCATTGCCGGTCTGGTCGCTGATTGTGCTCTCGCTGCTGCGCGAGCATCGTAGGCTTACCGTGGTCCAGTTGTGCGATTTCTCCCATTTGGAGCATCGACGCATCGTGTCCGCTGTTGAGAATTTGGTGGAAGCTGGTTTGGTAGAGGGGGTCGGCAGTGGGAGCTCTCGCTCGTATATGCTGAGTGCCCAAGTGTACAAACGTTCAGAGGGGTTGGCGTCTTACGCGCGTCAGCGTGACATCGATGCCACCCGGCGCAGTGGCCTTGTTCTGGAGTTCGCCGAAAAAAATGATGGTGTCGTCACTACAGCGGATGTCATGGATTTGTTTGGCCTGAGCTATATCAGTGCATACCGGTTGTTGAAGAAGCTCGAAGATGTGGGCAAGTTGCGCCGCGAGGGGAATGGGCCGTCATCCCGATACGTGTTGGGATGATTGGCGCGCGTGAAAGTAAGTTCTTTCATCACCTTGCAATAATTCTTACATGTAAGAACTCTCTGTTAACATGTAAGAATTATTGCAAGATGATGAAAGATGCACACAAAACGGGGAAGCCCCGCTCGATGTGAGCGGGGCTTCCCCATATGCGCTGGTGTGTAGATCAGCCTGTGTTCTGCAGGCCGGCAGCAACACCTGAAACGGTGCAGAGGATCAGATAGATGAATCCTGCCTGCTGGCTTTGCGAGAGCTCTTCCTGGTCCACCTTCTTGCGCATCGCCTCGCTGAACCCGGCCGTGCGTGCCGAGGCCTACGATGTTGCGCTCTTTCCCGAGCTCAAGGACCATTACGGCGCGATGAGCGTGCCCTGCATCGTCGTCACGCGGGCCGACGGCACGCGACGGGTCGAGTTCGGCAAGAAGAGCATCCCGCAGATGCTTGCACTGGTCGGCGCGTAGGCACGGCTCGGCGCGGACGTTCCCGGGCCGTGCGATACGGGTGAGGAAGCCCGTTGCGAAATCACCATCATGGAATCCTATCTATCAGGAATCCTGATGGCCTCCCATAAGAAACGGTGAGTACCTACAGCGAGTGTCTGCTTTCCGCCTTACGTACACTGTGCACAGATACATCGAGAAAGGGATTGTGGATGTATCTCAAGGTAAGGGATTCGCGGTTCGGGGGATTGAAAGAACACTGACATTCTTTCGGTGACGCGAATCCCCGATACAACGCAAGGAGGGATTATGCGTAAGCATCTTGTAGCTGTGGTCGCGGCGGCGGCAGCATTGCTGCTGGTGGCTGGTTGTGGCGGCACGAGCGGCGGCAGTAATGCGGAATCCACGGAAACCACCGTCGACGGCAGCCTGAACAAGGTCGTGGTCAAGGGCGATCCAAGTAAAAGCCCCGCCAAGGCCAACGGCCGTAAGGACACATTCATCGCCACGATCAATTCTCCGAGCGGTGTGTTCTTGCCGGGGTTCAATGACAATGGCTGGGATGGCAACGCGCAGCAGCCGATTTTCGCGAGTCTGGTGGTGACCGATGATTCGGGACAGTATATTCCCGACTTGGCCGAGAAATGGGATATCTCCAGTGATCAGCTCACGTACACCTTCCATCTGCGCGACAATCTGAAATTCTCGGATGGGTCGCCGCTGACCGCGGACGATGTGGCTTTCAGCCTGACGCTGTTCAATGATCCGGCTTACTCGGGCGGCAGTGATTTCTCCGACATCGGCATCAAAGGCGTTGATGCGTACAAGTCGGGCAAGGCTGATTCCATCTCCGGCATCCGGGTGATCGACGAGCGGACCATCACCATTGAGACCACGAAAGCGAATCCGCTGACATTGGGCATTCTTGGCGGCCAGGTGCTGTCGAAAGCATATTACGGCAAGGACTACCAGCGAGGGCACCTTGATTATCTGAAGGATCTGTACGGCAAGCCTTTGGGCGCCGGCCCCTACAAGCTGTCCAAATATGTGGATGGTCAGGAAGTGCGGTATGTTGCCAACAAGTACTACTATGGCGGCGAACCGAAGATCAGGAATCTGATTTTTAAGGTCACCTCCAAGGACACGGCGCTGTCGAACTTCCAGAACGGCGAAACCGATTTTGATGGTTTCAGCCCGGACAAAGATAATCTTGACGCACTGAAGCAGCTTGGCTTTGCCAGTGTGCGCGAAAGCACGGTGCCGGACATGAGTGAGATCTGGATCAATAACCTCAAGGCCCCGTTCAACGACAAGCGAGTCCGTCAGGCGTTGATCTATGGTCTCAACCGTCAGCAGATCATCAACGTGGCGTATAAGGGATTCGGCCAGGTGGCGAACGTGTATGCCGCTCCTACGCAATGGTCGTACACCGATAAGGGAGTCAACAAGTACAAGTTCGATCCGGACAAGGCGGGCAAGCTGCTTGACGAGGCCGGTTGGAAGACCGGCTCGGACGGGATTCGCGAAAAAGATGGCAGGAAGCTCACCGTACGGTACCTGACTTCCAAGGACACGGATGAGACGATCCCGATTGCCACGGAGAACTACAAAGCCATCGGCATTGACTTCCAGCCTGAAGTGCTCGATGGCGACACCATCATCGAACGATGGACGCAGGGCGGCGATTGGGATTTGGTCGGCGGATTCCGCACCAACGGTTTGTCGGATCCGAACGACGCGATTTCCGAATTCGTCTCGCACGACAAGTCCATCAACCTCACGGGCTACCACAATGAGGAAGCCGACAAGCTCGCCAAGGAAGGGCTGTCCACTCAGGATAAGACAAAACGCAAGGCCATCTATGCGGAGCTCTACAAGGTTCTGAACAATGATCCGCCCACCATTCCATTGAGCTATCGGCAGTCCATCACGGCATGGAACACCCGTGTCAAGGGTGTTGAGAACTATTCGACCGGCAATAGCGATGCGGCGCTCGTCCTCGCGAAGCTTTCGATCGAATAGGCGGTCGGCTGCGTTTCGTGTCCAAAGCGTTGGATAACCGCTGATCGGCATGCATCATCGTCGTGGCCCCTTGCGAGGTCGGCTTGGGGCCACAACGTTCTGCGGTGTTTGGATACGCCGCTGTGATTGTTGATCATGCCTGAAAGGAAATTCGGTTCATGTTGCGATATACGTTACGGCGATTCGCCCAGATGGTGTTCATGCTTTTCCTGCTTTCCATCCTGGTGTTTTTCCTCTTTGCGTTGATGCCCGGTGATTTCTTCTCGGGAAACAGGAAGCTGAAACCCGCTCGACTGGCTGAGCTGCGCGCATTATACGGACTTGATCAGCCCACCATCGTTCGCTACTTCATATGGCTGAAGAACGTCTTCCACGGTGACTTCGGATGGTCGTTGCAATACAATGAGCCGGTCACGCGCCTCCTGAAGACGTACATGATGAATTCCTTCATCGTCGCTTTGGCCGCTGTGGTCATTGCGTGGACCGTTGCTGTGGTCATTGGCGTGTTCTCCGCGACTCACCAATACTCTCTGGTCGATAAACTGGTCACTGTTGTCGTCTTCGCCTCATTGTCGTTCCCTTCCTTCTTCATCGGTCTGCTGGCCATCAAATTTTTCGCGGTCGATCTTCGTTGGCTGCCGACCGGAGGCATGGTCGATACGGGGTCGAACAGTACCGGGTTCGCGTATGTTCTTGAGGTATTGCGGCACATGATCATGCCGACACTACTGTTGGCGTTCTTCTCAGCCGGTTCGTTGACCCGCTATTTCCGTTCCGGAATGTTGGATGTGCTGCGCATGGATTTTGTCCGTTGCGCGCGCGCCCGCGGCATCTCCGAGCGGTCGGTCGTTTTCGGCCATGCGCTGAGAAACGCCTTGTTGCCGGCTATCACGCTGCTTGCCTTCGAGATTCCCGGATTGTTCTCAGGCGCGATCATCACCGAACAGATATTCAATTGGCCGGGTATCGGCAGCATTCAGCTGGCGGCCTTGAACGCGCGTGACTATGAGGTGCTGATGACTTGTACGCTGCTGCTGTCGTTTTTAACGATTCTGGCCAATTTCCTGGCCGACATCATGTATGCCGCTGCGGATCCACGTGTCCGGTTGGCGCAGAAAGTTCAGGGTTGACATGGAACTACGTCGCAGTGAATCACGATCACGGTCGCAGCGATCAGCCAATGGGGGAAAGATGCGGAATTCTGGCGTTCGACCGTTATGGTATCGCAATCTTGTCCGGTTGGCGCACACACGTGCCGCGGCCGTCAGCATCGCCACGCTGGTTCTCGTGCTGTTGCTCAGTGTTCTGGGGCCTTTGTTCAGTCCATACGGGCAAAACCAGTTGGATGTTCCCAATGCCGAACAGGGCCCTACTCTGGACCATCTGCTTGGCACGGATGATTACGGGCGAGATATCCTTACGCGATTGATGTATGCCGGTCGTATTTCCTTGACCATCGGATTGGCGTCCACGGTCCTTTCCGTGGTGCTTGGCGCCACGATCGGCATTGCGTCCGGTTATTTTGGCGGATGGGTCGATGCCGTTATCATGCGTCTGGCGGATTTGCTGATGTCGATTCCAAGTCTGCCTTTGTTGATCATCATGGCCGCATTGCTCTCGGAGTTCAAGGTTCCCGCGAGTTCCCGCATCTATGTGGTGATGGTCATGTTGTCGATTATCGGCTGGCCGGGTATGTCGCGCATGATCCGCGGTGAAGTGCTTTCATTAAGGGAACGTTTGTATATGAAAGCCACCGAGGCGTTGGGCCTGAGCACAAGGTCGAGGCTGCTTCATCATCTGCTGCCCAATGTGCTGCCGCTGTTGATTGTGCAGACCACGTTAAGCGTCGCCGGCGGCATTCTCATGGAATCCACGTTGAGCTTCCTGGGGCTTGGAGTCGTGCCGCCGAATGCGTCGTGGGGAAATATGATGGCGGCGGCTTCCAACCTCATGGACTTTCAGAAACGTCCATGGCTTTGGATTCCGCCGGGGGTCGCCGTATTCGTTACGGTGGTGGCCATCAATGTCTTGGGTGATCGGCTACGCGACATCTACGATCCGAAGAATGAAAGGGCGTGAGGCATGGTTATTGCTTACGATACGGGAAATGGTTCGGATACGCATGAGCCGTTGCTGCGCGTGCGTGATCTGTGCGTCGAATTTCCTCTGGATGGAGGAGAGGTCCGCCATGCGGTCAATGATGTGAGCTTCGATGTTCCTCAAGGTTCGGTGACGTGCTTGGTGGGTGAGTCCGGTTCCGGAAAATCCGTCACCGCCATGTCCACGATTGATTTGGTGGATGAGCCTGGACGAATTGTGGGTGGAACCATCACCTTTGATGGTCGTGACGTGTTATCGCTCAACCACAAGAATCTTGAGCGGCTGCGTGGTGAAGGAATCTCCATGATCTTCCAGGAACCCATGCATTCATTGAATCCGGTGCTGCGCGTAGGAAAGCAGCTTGGCGAGACCATACAGGTGCATAGCGGTGCCTCCAGGGAATCCGCCTGGAAGCGTTCCGTGCAGTGGCTGAAGCGTGTGGGATTACCGAATCCTGAGCGCGTCATGAACATGTACCCGCACGAATTGTCGGGAGGCATGGCCCAGCGTGTGATGATCGCAATCGCCTTGTGCTGTGGCCCGAAACTGTTGATTGCCGATGAGCCCACGACCGCGCTCGATGTGACCATCCAGGCTCAGATTATTCATCTGCTGTTGAAACTGAAGGAGGAGATAGGCCTTTCCATCCTCTTCATTACGCATGATTTTGGCGTGGTCGCGGAAGTGGCGGATTACGTCGTGGTGATGTATGAGGGCAAGGTCGTGGAACATGGCGATGTGTATGGTATCTTCGACCATCCGCAGCATCCATATACCAAGGCATTGCTGGAAACTCGTCCGATGATCGGCGCGCGTCGTCATCGCCTGCCCACGGTCCGTGATCTGGTGCCTCGGTTCTCGGCGTTGTCTGGTGGGAATTCCCTGGCTGTGCTCGATGATGCCTCGGCGCCCGAGGACGGGGAATGGAATCATGGGCGCAATGATTCCCGCGAAAGCCCGATAGCGTTGGCGAAGCCGGATGAGCCTTTGGTGGAGGTCAAACATCTTAAGAAATACTTTGTGTCGCAAGAAGGTTTCTTCTCTCGCACCACCCATACGGTGCGTGGTGTCAATGACGTCAGTTTCGAGATATTTCCCGGAGAGGCAGTGGGCTTGGTGGGAGAATCAGGCTCGGGTAAGACGACTTTGGGGCAGACCATCCTCCGACTGCAGAACAAGACCAGCGGGGAAGTCAGGTTCCGGGGGCGGAATATATTCGATCTGGACCGCGATAGTCTGCGTGATTTGCGCCCGCAGATGCAGTACATCTTCCAGGATCCATATAGTTCCCTGAATCCTCGTCTACCCATCATCACGGCGATTGGCGAGCCGATGCTCGAGCATGGACTCGCCGACAGGACGAACGTGCGTGATCGGGTGGCGGATGTATTGCGGCTATGCGGCATGGATGCCGATGCCTTGGATCGATATCCGCATGAGTTTTCGGGCGGTCAGCGGCAGCGTATCGGCATTGCTCGGGCGATGGGTTTGAAGCCGGATTTCGTGGTGGCCGATGAACCCGTGGCTTCACTGGATGTATCCGTGCAGGCGCAGATCATCAATCTTTTCAGTGATCTGCAGGAGCGGCGAGGCACGACTTTCATGTTCATCTCGCATGATCTCAGTGTTGTGGAGCACTTGTGCTCACGACTGATGATCATGTATCTGGGTGTGATCGTGGAAGTCGGAAGTCGAGAGGAGATTTTCTCCAATCCGATCCACCCTTATACGAAGGAGCTTTTGGATGCGATTCCTGCGGCGAATCCGAAGGGGAGGCATGCTCTGCGGAAGTCGGATTCCGAACCTTTTGCGGTTCGAAGATCGTATGCGCATGACATTCGTGAAGGACAGGTGCCGGAGTTACGCAAGGTCAATGAGCATCATTGGGTGGCTTGGAGCTGATACCTGCAGGATTATGCATTGCGTCTTTCCTCTGTTGGAGTGGATCGGGTTCACAACGAGTGGGAGGCGGTGCCGGTCCTAGGTCTCGGTGATCTGGGCGGATGGGCTCTGGATTTGTTGCAGATCTGGGGAAGCTACCTGGCGAATACCCCGAAAGAGGACCTGGCGTCATGGCTGCACACTCATCTCGGCGAGCAAGACGCCCGTATGGGATTCAGTTACAGCGATGTTCTCGCGGACTGTGATGCATGGTTGTTGGCGCGGTCCATGCAGAGCAATTCCTCCGAAAGGTCTTTGTCCACCGCTATGCGGGACATGTTCGCGCAAAGCGAGACGAATCGAATTAAACGGTTCTATCAGTCCCGGTTCAAGGGAAGTGCGGACAACCTGGTCATCGCATTTCGAAAGCTCGTTGATGGAATCGATCTTGGAATATTCGATAACGTATCCGGAAGTAAAAAAGCACTGCTCATTGCGTCACATGCAGACCGACTCCCGAGTCAAGCGGAGGCTGGTATATTGGCATTATCCTATGCTGAATCTCTTGAAAATCGAACCGTTAATCAATCATGATTGTGATCGCATTGCGTGGAATGATTCAGCCATTCCACGCAATGCGCCTCTGGTAAAACGTCATAGAGTCATTAGAGCGGAAAGTAGCGTTATCACAAAAACAGGAAAGACCATAACCAGCACGAGAAACGATATGATTCCCACAAGGACATGCGAGGCGGAAGGGGAATGATCACGAAGTTCCGGATATACAGATCGCATATATGAACGCACGCCAAAGATGACAAGCGCCGCAATCCAGCAGACTACCCCCATAATCAATACTAAGGTAAGTCTACGTACATACTCAGTTGCCGTAGTTAAATTCATGCACGAAGAGGAAGAGAACGTTAGAACTCTGCAGATTATAGTATCATCATCGCCATTGGTGCCCCATTCCGCCCACAAAATAAGTGCTGGTGAAAGCAGCAGTAATCCCAGCCACCATAGCACACGTCTGGCCTTGCCCAAAACCACATAGCATCTACTCGCCTTAAGGAATTTGGTAGCTGCTGCTTTCGGTGCCAAAGCATATTTCTTGCCGGAAAAACTTTCTGACATATCTTCTGTGCCGTGTTTCTTCCCAATGCCATCGGTTGTAGCCGGATTCGCTTTGCAAGCGTGGCGTTCGTTCCCGGCGTCGCCCCCCGTCCTGATGCCGTCCGTGGACCCGGTGTTCCCGCGCCCGTCCGCTGGCTTGTCCATGTCCCCTCCAATCATCCGGGGCCCGTTCCGCGCGTCCGTTCTCTGCGCGCCCGCCCGGCGTGCGCCGTCGCCGGCCAGTCTAGGGCCGTATGACGCGAGCGGGGAGGCCCGCGCCGTTTATCGGCACGGAACCTCCCCGCTCGCTTTTCCCGATCGGTCGGCCGGGAATCAGCCCGTGTTCTGCAGGCCCGCGGCGACGCCGGAGACGGTGCACAGGATGAGGTAGATGAATCCGGCCTGTTGGCTCTGCGAGAGCTCTTCCTTGTCCACCTTCTTGCGCAGCGACTTGAGCGCCAGCACCTGAGTGACGGACAGCGCGTCCACGTATGGGGAGCGGATGCGGATGGCCTGGCCGAGCACGTGACGGTGCTGCAGCGGCCACTTGTCACCCACGATGGCCAGAACCCACTTGCGGGTGAGCTCCATCTCGTTGAGCACCTTCTCATTGAGGTCCTCGCGGTCGCCGAGGGCAAGGTACATCCTGGCGATGCGCTCATCCGTCTTGGCGATGGACATCTCGATGTTGTCGATGAACGTGGAGAACAGCGGCCATTCCTCGTAAGCCTGACGCATGGTCTCCAGATCGCCGAACTTCTCGCATGCGGTGCCGAGACCGTACCAAGCGGCCAGGTTGATGCGGGCCTGGGCCCAGGAGAAGATCCACGGAATCGTACGCAGGTCGTCGAGCGACTTGGCGCCGAGGCCACGCTTGGCCGGGCGGGAGCCGATCGGCAGCAGGCCGATTTCGGTCAGCGGCGTAACGATCGAGAACCACGGAGCGAAGCCATCGGTGTTCAACAGGTCGAGGAAACGGTTGTGCGCGGCCTCGTCGAGCTGAGCGGCCATGTCGGCGTACCTCTCGGTCATCTCGGTGTTGCGCTTCTCCACGCTCGGCGCGGACTGCAGCAAGGTCGCCGCAGCCACGGACTCGACGTGGCGGATGGCCAGCACCGGGTTGCCGTAACGGGCGAAGATGACCTCGCCCTGCTCGGTGAGCTTGAAGCGGCACTTGACGGAACCGACCGGCTGGGCGAGCACCGCGCGGTTGGCGGGGCCGCCGCCACGACCGACGGCACCGCCGCGGCCATGGAACAGGGTCAGGTCGATGTCGTGCGACTCAGCCCATTTGGCGATGCGCTCCTGAGCGGAGTGCAGGGCCAGCGTGGCGGAGGTCGGGCCGGCGTCCTTCGAGGAGTCGGAGTAGCCGAGCATGACCTCGAGCTTGTTGCCGGTGGCCTTCAGACGAGCCTGAACCTCGGGGATCTTGATCATTTCCTCGAGCACGTCCACCGAGTTCTGCAGATCCTCAAGCTGCTCGAACAGCGGGATCACGTCGATGGTGGGCACGTCCTCCGGGTGGGAGAAGGCCAAGCGGTTGAGCTCGTAGACATCCTTGATGTTCTGGGCGCTCTTGGTGAAGGAGATGATGTAGCGGCGGGCGGCCTTGAGGCCGTTGCGCTTCTGGATGGCACCGAGGGCGCGGAAGGTGTCGAGCACCTCGTGCGTCATCGGCTGCAGTTCGCCGCGCTCGCCGTGCAGGCCGTGCTCGCGGATATCCGCAAGGGCGCGGGCGTGCACCACGGAGTGCTGACGGAACTCCATCTCCACCATGTGGAAGCCGAAGGTCTCGGTCTGCCAGATCAGATCCTGCAGCGGGCCGTAAGCGGAACGCTTGGCACCGGCGGCGGCCAGCGAACGCTGGACCACCTTGAGGTCGGCGAGGAAGTCGTCGCAGGAGTGGTACATGAGGTCGGCATCGCGCTCGATGGTGTAGTGCAGACGATCGGCCATCACCAGCATGACCGCGCGGTGCATCTCCTTGGTGGAGATCAGGGCGGCCTTGTCGGTCAGGCGCTCGCTCATTTCCTTCTGGTGGCTCCAGAGGCTTTTGAGCTCGGCGCTTGGCGGCGTGGTCTCGGCTTCCATCGTGAGGTTGCGGCCCACGGTGCGGGTGGCTTCCTCAAGGGCGGCGATCACGTGATCGGAGAACTTGCGGGCCACGGCGCGGCTCACCTTGGCGGTGACGTTCGGGTTACCGTCGCGGTCGGAGCCGATCCAGCTGCCCGGGTGGAAGAACGCGGGGCAAGCGGGCTCGACGAGACCGGCCTTATCGCCCAGGACCCAGTCGTCGAAGCGACGGTAGACCTTGGGGATGGTGTTGAACAGCGTGTTGTCGAAGATGTCGAGAATCGTGTCCGCTTCCTCAACCGGGGTCGGCTTCTTCAGCGCGATCGGAGAGGTGCGGAACAGGGCGTCGATCTCGTTGTAGAGACGGCGCAGGCATTCCTTCTTATCCGAGCCGCCGAGGCGCTTGTACTCCTCAAGCAATTCGGAAACGCGGCGGATCTTGCCTTCCACGGCCTTACGACGGGCCTCAGTGGGGTGCGCCGTGAAGACGGGGTGGAATTCGAGCTGGTTGAGCAGTTCCTTGGCCTTGGCCGGGCCAGTCTCATTGATGAGCTGGTGGTAGGCGACGGTGAGCTCGTTGATCGGGTCGACCGCCTGGTCAACGGACACGTTGTTCTCGCGCTCGTGGAGCACGGAAACACGGTAGTTCTCCTCGGACAGGTTTGCCAGATGGAAATACGTGGCGAACGCGCGGGCCAGCAGCTGGGCGTCGTGCAACGTCATGTTGTCGATGACGTTCACGGCCTCCTTCAGGCCATCCTGGTCGGGGTTCGGATCCTTCAGCTCGGCGAAATGCTCGGCGCTGGCCTCCACCGCGTAATGACGCACGGTGTCGAACGTAGACAGCAGTTCGGGGTTGTATTCGCCCAGTACGTTACGCAGGATCTCAAGACACAGATCCATGTCGTACTTCAGGCTTTCGGGAAGATCATGCTCCTCCGGGCCCTTTCGGCCGGTCCCGGTAGTGACGATGGCGGCGTCAGCGGGAGTGATCTGTTCTTCAGGTGTTGCCATATAGCCTCCTTTGCCGAATAACAGGTTGCTCGGTCTACCGGTCGTCTGCGGCTCCTCCGCAGTTGTTGAGGCCAGTCGTTGCGAGCCCACAGCCCATATTCAACGTGGTTGTTGTGTGGGCAATAGTGTATCCCCGCGAAATCGCTATTTGCGTTACGGAGTCCATATAGTGCGTCAAGTTGTCCACCTATAGAGACCGAATATCGGACAGCATATGAGACACTGTCCGATTCGCGGAAGATTTGAGCACCTTACGATTGCTGGCGGGGGAGGCAGGGAGTAGTAATGAGGGATGTGAGCGAACAGAAGAAAAAAAGTGCGCCCGAAGCGAAAGGCGCAACGGCTGTACGTAAATTCCACACCCACTCCATTCCGCTGGACATGGAAGATATTGCGCGCGATTGGGAAAAACCGGTGGTGGACGCCGGTATCGCCGCCAAAGCCAGCGTGATTGTACGGGTCGGCATGCTGGACCTGGGAGCCGGCACCGGCTCCTTCCGCGTGCGTGAAATGATGCACCGCATCGCCTACCCGCTGGGCGTGCACGTACGCGCCGACGTGAACCTGACGGATATCGAGGCCACCTGCACGGATGGTCGTAACCGCATCACCGAAGTCGTGGATTTGCCGACCACCGGCGTGAACACCGAACGTATCTGGCTGCTGGAACATTTCGCCGACTGGTTCTCCGTGAATCTCGGCAAGGGGTCGATGTATCACGTCGATTCGCAACTGTCCGATGGCGTGGTCAAGCATTTGGACGAACGTGACGCTTCGCAGTATTCTGCTGATCTGGCCAAGCGCCTGCGCGAACGTGCCAAGGCCGAGGCTGAGGCGGCCAACGGCAGCGTGGACGAGGCGCTGGATCTTGCGTTGAAAACCAAGGTACTCGTGACCTCCGTGGCCAAGTCCTTGGATGATGACAATGAAGAAGCCCACCGACTTTTGGCGGACAGCGCGGAAGTCACTCCGGTCGAAGACAAAGCGGCCGAAGAGAAGGCCTTCGACGATGCCGAAGTGTTTACCGGTGACTCCAATGAGTCGGTTGAATCGGCGAACGCGGCGAACGGCGCAACCGCCGAAAGCCCTGCTGCAAGCAGTACGAAGCGCAAGAATCGCGTGCCCAAGGAATACGCCGAACACTTCAACGAGCGCTCCGACGAAGAGAAGGCCAAGGGCGGTATCACCGTGCGGCAGGCGCACGAGCGGCTCGATCTGATTGAGCGTCGCAAGCCGCTGTACAAGCCGTGGTTCTCCGGTCTGGCTTCCGCCTTGGCCTGCGCGGCCTTCGTGTTCCTGCTCGGCGGCGGCCCATACGACATGATCGGTGCGTTCGTGGGCGCGGGCCTTGGCCAGTGGATGCGTCGCCGGCTGTTTGCATACCATCTGAACCAGTTCTTCGTCACCTTTGTGTGCGTGGCCGCGGCGGCGCTCGCCTGCACCGGCACCTTGCGACTCATCGGCATTTTCGACCCAGTCGCGCTCTCGCACGATACGGCCTACATCGGCGCCATGCTGTTCGTGATCCCCGGTTTCCCGCTCATCACCGGCGGACTCGACATGGCGAAAATCGACTTCCCTTCGGGCATCCAGCGCGTGGCGTACGTGCTGTGCATCATCCTGATGGCCACGCTGGCAGGCTGGGCCGTGGCCGTGATGGTGCACCTGCACCCGGAAGGCTTTGAGCCACTGGGGCTTGACCCGTGGGTCAACGGATTGCTGCGGTTCGTGGCGGCGTTCGTCGGCGTGTGGGGCTTCTCCGTGCTGTTCAATTCGCCGCAGCGCATGTGCCTGACCGCCGCCCTAATCGGTGCGATCACGGACACGCTGCGCTTGGAATTGCAGGACTTCAACGTGGCACCTGAGATGGCTACCTTCATCGGCGCGTTTCTGGCGGGCATTCTGGCATCGGCGTGGCGTTCATCCGTGCGACGTGGCTGGCTACCGCCGCACCTCGGCTACCCGCGCATCTGCCTGACCGTGCCGTCGATCGTGATCATGGTGCCCGGTCTGTATATGTATCGTGCCATGTGGTACCTCGGCAGCTTCCAGACCATGAATGCGCTGGACTGGGCGTTCCGTGCGTTCATGGTGATCATCTGTCTGCCGATCGGCTTGGCGATGGCCCGCGTGGTGACCGACAAGTCCTGGCGCTACGACATCTGACCGTCATCTTGGCTCCCCTCAGGTGAGGGGAGCTCGGATAAAACAGCGTCTCAGTATGGAAGCGGTGGAAGGTGCTTGAGCCCTTGTATCCACTACCATCAGGCGAAGTGCGTTGCGGCCGTATTCACGGCTGTGACGGTCTGTATGACGCCGCTCCGGCGTCAATCGCATATCAGCACATAGTTCTGCCATGGCGGTAGCCGCTTGGCGTCATGATTGAGGAGGGGTCGCAGTTGGCCAACGATTTCTGGATTCTGCTGGCCATGGTCATCTATTTTGCGGCCATGCTGTCCATCGGATTCATCTACTCCAAACGCTCCAACTCCTCCTCCAAGGAATACTTCGCGGGCGGGCGCGGCGTGGGGCCGTGGCTCACGGCCCTGAGCGCCGAAGCCTCCGACATGAGCGGCTGGCTGCTGATGGGCCTGCCGGGCCTGGCCTACTTCACCGGCGCGGCCGACCCGATGTGGACCGCCATCGGCCTGGCGCTCGGCACCTATCTCAACTGGAAGCTTGTGGCCCGGCGACTGCGCCGCTACTCGGTAGTGGCCGGCGATGCCATCACCATTCCTGACTTCTTCGCCAAGCGTTTCCATGACAAGAAGGGCGTGGTCTCCACCATCGCGGCCGTGATCATCCTGGTGTTCTTCAGCGTGTACGTGGGCAGCTGCTTCGTGACCGTGGGCAAGCTGTTCGCCACGTTGTTCGGTTTCGACTACCACGTCATGATGATCATCGGCGCGGTGGTCGTGTTCGTCTACACCGTGGTGGGCGGCTACTTGTCCGTGGTGATGACCGACTTCATTCAAGGCATGCTCATGTTCTTCGCGCTCGCGGTGGTGTTCATCGGCACCGTGGCCAGCGCGGGCGGCATCGACAACACCGTGGAATTCCTGCGTGCCATCCCCGGCTACCTGTCCGGCACGCAGGTGGCCGCGCCCAAGCTGGACCCGGCCACCGGCCAGCAGCTCGTCGAGGCGGGCAAGGCCGTGTTCGGCGCGCCCTCCGACTACGGCATCATCACCATCATCTCCATGCTGGCGTGGGGCCTGGGTTACTTCGGTATGCCGCAGGTGCTGGTGCGCTTCCTGTCCATCCGCAGCGTGGAAGAAGTGCGCAAGTCCCGAATCATCGCCACCTCCTGGTGCGTGATTTCGCTGGGTTGCGCGGTGTGCATCGGCTTGGTGGGGCGCGCGATGATGCCCACCGAACTGCTGACCTCCACCGATGCGGAAACCATTTTCATCGTGCTGGCGCAGACCCTGCTGCCGAGCTTCATGTGCGGCGTGGTGGTCTCCGGCATTTTCGCGGCCTCGATGAGCTCCAGCTCCTCGTATCTGATCATCGGCGCTTCGGCCATGGGCGAGAACATCTTCCGCGGGCTGCTGCACCGCAAGGCCACCGACAAGCAGGTCATGATCGTGGCCAGGGTCACGCTGGTGGTCATGTTCCTGTTCGGTATTCTGGTGGCATACGACCAGAACTCGTCGATCTTCCAGGTGGTGTCTTACGCGTGGGCCGGGCTTGGCGCCTCATTCGGCCCGTTGATGCTGTGCTCGCTATACTGGCGTCGCGCCAACAAGGCCGGCGCCGTGGCCGGCATGCTGTCCGGCACGGCGGCCGTGCTGATCTGGCACAACCTCGTCAAGCCCTTGGGCGGCGTATTCGCCATCTATGAGCTGCTGCCGGCGTTCATCATTTCGCTGCTGTTCATCGTGGTGGTTTCGTTGCTGACCGCCAAGCCGAACGAGCGTATGCTCTACGAGTTCGACCACTACATGGACGATCCGCTGCCCGGCACCCTGCCGTCCGGCACCGTGCTCGTCGACGAGCCCATGGAAGCCATGGAGTCCGAGGTCCGCAGCGGCAAATGACACGTGCCTGCTGTGCGGTCGGCTCGTATGGCAGAGGAGTGGCTTTTTTGTGGTTCGGCAGGAACCATTGAGGCCAAAACGGACTTCGAGGGGCTGATTTGACGTTCTGGAGAGGTCTACTTCCGTTTCAAGGGGCTGATGCCTGAGTAGACGCGGCTCCAAAACGGCGGAATGGCGTTGGCGTAAGGGCATTGATACACGTGGTCTAGCGGATGATCAGCCCCTTGAAACGGAAGTAGACCTCCGGCGGAGGCCAAATCAGCCCCTTGAAATGGGTTTTGAATACCGTAGCGCGGTGCGGACGGTGCGGACTGACTCTACCGGGCTTATTATTCCTGCGTCGTCGGAATAATTGGCAGCAGAGGCTCGAATTTCAGCCGTTTGTACAGCGGAATACGGCGTAGCTTTCGGACATCGCTAATTTGCTGGGTGGTTTGCCGCATCGTGAGCTGGACCGTTTTGCCCGTAACCTCCTGTATCCTTTCGGCAACTCTTCGGGCAAGGGCCTCTTCTCCCGCTTCGTTGCCAATATCTAATTTGGTGACTTGAATGTACTTCCAGCCAGCGTCTTCGATCATCTGGCGGCGTCTCGCGTCATTCAGCCATTGCCCGGCATGATGAGAGCCTTCGTATTCGATGCATACCTTGAATTCAGGGTATGCAAGATCGAGATATATGGGTCTGGTGTTGTTTCCTACGAATATTGGATAATTCACCTGCGGGCAATCCAGACCGTATTTCAAGAGAGCCAAACGAGTTCGTGTTTCCATGGAGGAATCTGTGCCCGCGCGCGCCAAAAGTAGGGCGCGACGGCATTTGTTATACCCGCGGAACAAATACGAATTGGCTCCATTCTCTTTGTCGGCTCGCACCTGGGCCTCGGCCTCATCGAGATACAGAGAAAGGGCGTCGATGGTTGTTCTGCAGAGCCTTCGATCTCGTCGCATCATGGAATCAGCGAGAACGATGAGTTCTTCAAGTTCGAGATACGCGGAGAACATGGCCCATGTGCAAGCTGGTGAAGTGCATGTGAATTGTCCCTCGATTATGACCGTGTCTAGTGGGAAAGGCCATACAACCACTTTGACCCCCACAATGTGCCGTTTGTCATTGGCGTGTGGAACCGCAACAATGGTTGTAGTTGCAAGGCCTCTGTGTTTGCTTGATATGCGGGGTACTTCAATTGACAAAAGCTCCAACGCTGTTGTCAGGGCATAAGGTGGGCGCCATGCGCTTCGTCGTTGAACATCTGCGCACGTCTGCATTCGTTGATACTTCTGCATTGTCAGCTCGGTCAATGCCGTTGAGCTACCCATGATGATCACCCCTTCGTGATGTTCGCTTTGTCCTCGCAGTGTAGAGTCCGGCTACCGGCCTTGTCTACCGCCCCAATTTTTCGGTGGATAAATGTGGATAAGTCGGTGGATAAACTATGGGTGTTCATCGCAGTTGCAGGCCATCCCGCAATTACATGGAACGTAGGGGTTTGCAGGCAGCCAGCGGGAATCGCCGCCGACGGTGCGATTCAGCTTGAACGAATCTCCATGGCGTTCATGCAAAGGTGGCATGATGGCGGGTATGAGTAGCTTGGTGCGTATTGTCAATGCCGGTGTTCCGGGGTCTCAGGACCACGTGGATGTGGTGCTTCGCGATGGGGTTGTTGCGTCTGTCGGCCCTGCTGGAACGGTCTCGGCTTCGGACGGCACGATGCAGACTAAGGCGCATACGACATCGTTGGCATACGCGACGAATGCCATTGCTTCTGGCAGCGTCTCAATCCCAACGTCGGCCGCCGCACCCACCGACGAAACCACCATCGACGCCGACGGCCTGTGGGTTATTCCCGGCCTGTGGGACTGCCATACGCACTTCACGCAATGGGCTAAGACGCTGGGCCGACTGGACCTCATCAATGCCCGTTCCGCCGCCGAAGCGATGGACATGTTGCGCCGTCATCTGGATGAGCGCCGCGCCGCCGGCACGCTTGACCCGGATGCCTTCGTGGTGGGCATGCGATTCCGTCACTCGCTGTGGGCCGACGACGAGCAGCCCACACTGGCTGCAATTGACGCCGTGACCGGCGAACAGCCGGTGGCCCTCTCCAGCGCGGACATGCACTGCGGATGGGTGAACTCCGCCGCGGCCCGCAGGCTTGGCGTACATGTGGACGAATCCGGTCTGGTCGGTGAACTCGAATGGTTCAACGCCTACACCGCCTTCGACAAGGTGCCGGGCGCTGCTGAAGAGACTGACCGTCTGCTGCGCGAGGCCGAACAGGACGCCGCAAGCAAGGGCGTGGTGGGCATCCGCGATTATGAAATGGCCGAAAACATCGATACGTGGATCAATCGTTTCGCGGCCGGCATTAACGGTTTGCGCGTGGACGCTGGTGTATACCCCGAGCGGTTGCAAGCCGCCATTGACGCGGGTTGGCATACCGGCAACCCACTGCCGGGCAGCGCCGGGCTCGGCCATGTGGGCGCCATGAAGCTCATCTCGGACGGATCGCTCAACACTCGCTCCGCCTACTGCTCCACGCCGTATTCGGGCATCGAGCCGCCGACGTATGGCACGCTGAGCTACACGCCGCAGCAAATCGAAGACTATATGCGCCTAGCCGCCGAGCATGGCTTCGACATTGCCTGCCACGCCATTGGCGACGAAGCGAACACCATTGCGCTCAACGCAGTCGCTGCCACGCACGCACATGGATCGATCGAGCACGCGCAGATGCTCAAACCCTTCGATATCCCGCGTTTCGCCGAGCTGGGGCTCGCGGCCAGTATCCAGCCGCAGCACGCCATGGATGACCGCGACGTCATCACCCGTTTCTGGGCCAACCCGGCCGGCATCCCTTATCCGTTCAGGGCCCTCCACGACGCCGGTACCACGCTGCGCATGGGCTCGGATGCGCCCGTGGCCCCGCTGGACCCGTGGCTGGCCATTTCCGCCGCCGTGTTCGGCGCCGAAAGCTCTGACCGCGACCCGTTCCAGCCCGAGCAGTGCCTCGATGTGCGCACCTCGCTGGCAGCCTCGACCGCCACTGGCCGTGACCGTCTTGCATCCGGCGACCCGGCCGATGTGGTGTTGCTGGACGCCGACCCATACGCCGCCGATACTCCGGAAGCCATGCGCGCTATGCCGCAACACGTCGTAATGACATTGCTGTGCGGGGAGCGTACGTATTGATGCAAGCCATCGGCATGAAGTGACCAGAGGTCCGTCTTGATAGCCGCGTTGCACGGAAAACATGTTGTGTTTTTTGAATTGAGAGTTACTAACGCTTGATTCTCCGTTTCAAGGGGCGTATTTGAGCCTTTCCGGAGGTCTATCTCCGTTTCAAGGGGCTGGTCATGCGCTCAATCTCAGATAAAATCCCATTCACGCCAACGTCATTCCGCCGTTTTTGTGCCTCGCCTACTTGAGCAACAGCCCCTCGAAGCGGAGATAGACCTCCGGAAAACAAGAAATCCGCCCCTCGAAGTGAAGATAGGACACAGCAGACGCCGCAATGCAAAAAACGCCGTGTCAGTTGCCCAGTTGGGGCTGACACGGCGTCTTGCTACGAGCGGCGGGAAAATCAGTACTTCATGCCCATGGCCTCGCGCACCTGGTCGAGGGTCTCCTCGGCGATGGCGTTGGCGCGCTTGTTGCCGTCGTGCAGGATGTCACGAATGGAGTCCATGTCCTTGGCCAGCTCGGCGCGGCGCTCGCGGTGCGGGGCCAGGAACTCGTTGACTGATTCGATGACGTATGCCTTGAGTGCGCCGGCGCCGGAATCACCGATCTCCTCGGCGATGTCCTTCGGGTCGCGGCCGGTCACTAGACCGGCGGTGGTCAGCAGGGCGGAGACCTGCGGGCGGGCAACCGGGTCGAAGGTGATGCGGCGCTCGGAATCGGTCGGGCTCTTCTTGATGAGCTTGGCGGTTTCCTCGGCGGTGGCGCCCAGCATGATGGAGTTGCCGTACGACTTGCTCATCTTGCGGCCGTCGAGACCCGGAATCTCCGGTGCCTCAGACAGAATGGCGGCCGGCTCCGGGAACACTGGGTTCTTCTTGGCGTAACGCTCGTTGAAACGGCGGGCGATGGTGCGCGTGATTTCCACGTGCGGCAGGTTGTCCTTACCGATTGGCACGACGTTGGCCTTGCAGAAGAGGATGTCGCACGCCTGATGCACCGGGTAGGTGAGCAGCAGACCGGTCAGCGCGTGGCCGGACGCCTCCATCTCGGACTTCACGGTCGGGTTGCGGTGCAGCTCAGCCTCGGTGACCAGGGACAGGAACGGCAGCAGCAGCTGGTTCTCGGCCGGCACGGCGGAGTGGGTGAACATCATGGTCTTGTTCGGATCGATGCCGGCGGCCATGTAGTCGAGCACCAGGTTCAGTACGTTGTCTTGGATGTGCTCGGTGGTGTCACGGTCGGTGATCACCTGGTAGTCGGCGATGATGATGTTCGTGTTGACGCCGCGCTCCTGCATGGCGACACGCTCACGGATCGAGCCGAAGTAGTGGCCGAGGTGCAGCCGGCCGGTCGGACGGTCGCCGGTCAACATGGTGAAGGACGACGGCTTGGCCTCCAGCTTGGCGAGCGTTTCGTCCGAACGCTTTTTGGCCGCGAGGAAGCTCGCGCTTATCTCATTGCCTGCCGCTGTCAGTTGCTGCTCGTCGGTCATGCGAAAATCCTTTAAATAGGGCTCAGATAAACGCTTTTTATGGTAAAAGTGTGAGCCGACAACGAACAAGCCACTATTAGTGGTACTCTCTATTGTTGATGAATCGAACAGCACAGTAATCGCAGGGGGTCAGATGGGCCGCGGACGTCAAAAAGCAAAACAGCAGAAAATTGCCCGAAAGCTCAAGTACCTGACCACCGATACCGATTACGATGAGCTGGCAAAAGAGCTGAGCGAGCAGGAGCCGGGAACGGGCTCTCCTGACCCGTTCGCCGATATTGATGATCAGTATGCGGACAAGGATGTGGATTCTGCTGCTGACGCCGACGCCGCCAAGGTCTCGCCCGCCGCGCAGGAGGACGACCTCGACGAGTACGCCAAGTGGGCAGCCGAAGCCGCCGCAAAGGCGACCAGCGGCGAGTTCCCGGCCTCCGCGCCGGCCGCGCCCAAGCCGAAGCCGGCCCCGCGCAAGCCGATTCCGATGCCCATGCCCTCAGCGCTGAAGCCGAAGAAGAGCTGAACGCACGTAGGCATATGTCGGATATCAGCGGGCGGGATGGATCGCAGCCCACCATGCTCATCATGGACAACGACCGCATGGCCTTGATGGCATTGCAGTCGATTCTGGCGAAGGCACTGCCCGACTTCGAATTGTTGCCGCCGGTGAGCGAGGGCAGCAAAGCCATTCAGCTGTGCACGGCCACCAAACGCCCGCCTGCTGTGCTATTGGCCGATATCGCGATGAACGACATCAACGGCCCGGATGTGGTGCGTGCAATCCGCAGGGAAAACGCGACCACGGCGATACTGGCCATTACCGCCTCGATTGTGGGCCGACATGCCAAAGAGATGGCCCGGGCCGGCGCACAGGGCATCATGAGCAAGAACGATGATGTGCGGTTGCAGGCCGTGGCGATTCGTCAGGTACAGGCCGGCAAAATATGGGGCGATGGTGGCGACGTGCGGTTCGAGACCGCGGCCGTTGCGTCCGCGCGCATCAAGGCCGAGAAGGACAACCGGCTGAGCGCGCGTGAGATGGAGGTTGCGGAACTGTGGTCCCGAGGCCGGACCATGCCGCAGATCGCCACCGAACTGTCCATCACCGAAACCACCGTGCGTACGCATTTGATGCGTGCGGCCGACAAGCTCGGCGCCGGCAATCTCAAGGAACTTATCGGCGCATGGATTCGCATGAACCTGCACTGATGAAGGCGCCGATGGGTGTGTGGGGACACGGTAGAAGAAGCGCAAGACGCATAAGGGGAGCGGCCCGGTGAAACGTCCGATTATCATTTCGCGGCATTCGTCGTATTCGTATAGTCACGCCGACGGCAAGAAGCATCATCAGATTGATATCGATATAGAACTCAAGCATCCGCTGGCGATGTTCGGCCCGATCGGTGTGCTTGCGGTGGCAGCCATCGTCTATGCGGTGACCGGGTCGTGGCTGGTCACGGCGTCGGCGGCGCTGACGGCAAGCGTGCTGCTGGTATTACTGGGCATTGCGTTGCGCTGGCGCAAGCGCGTGGTGAATCAGGAGAACGAAAACGAGCAGATGGAATCGGCGCTGGCCGATTTGCGCCACGGCAACCAGCTCGCGATCGAACTGCACGACACGCTGTCCAACGATCTGACGTATATCTCGACCATCGCCCGGAATAATCTGGCCGCGCCAGCCGGCATCGATGGTGGCGACTGGCAGCGCGTGCTGGATCGCAGCCAACGTGCCTTTGCGGAAGTGCATGGCATCATCGATTTTCTGACCGAGCAGAGCGGAATGGACGCCGGCTTCCGGGACGAGTCCTTGCCGGTCGGTGGCACCGGGACATCTGAGGTGGCGACTGCAGAACCAGGGCAGGTTGATTCGCCGACGAAAGAATCCGCCCTGGCTCGTGACCCGGTAGGCACCGGGAGCTGTCCAGCGATTGCGAATGAGGTGGTTGACAATGCCGTGCCCGAGAACGCCGGTGGCGATGACCGTACGCAATCCACAGCGGGCATGCCGCAGTCCTTCGTCACGCGTGTGAAGGCGCAGATCACCGATACCGAGGAGTTTCTGGAGGCGCAGGGCTATCGGGGGACGGCCGCGGTCAACGGCATCGCCATGGTCGTGGACCCCGAGGCGGCGGCCGAGGCGCTGTCGCTGATAACGGAGATCGGCACGAATATCCGCCGCCATGCACCGGCGGGAGATGATTCCTATCTGCTGTTCGTCACGCTGTCTCCCGAATGGATTGAGATTCGTGAGACCAACGATATCCGTGACGATGCCGACGCGCAGAGTGGCCTGTCCGCGCAGGAGCTGTCGGGGCGTGGGCTGGCCATGCATCGCACCCGTGTGCAGGAGTTGGGCGGTGAATTGACCACCCGTTCGGATGATGGCACGTGGATGATTTACGTGCGTATCCCGTGCGTGCGGGGCTGATGGGGCAGAAGCTGCGATGTCCGGCGTCCGGCGCTGATTGTGCCCTGTCCTCACAAATGAGGACGACGACCGCAGCCATGTCCCCATAACCGAGGATTGCGGGTGTTCGGCTCGGCGGCGGCTCCCTATGGTGGCGTCCATAAGGACCAATCCCAGGGAGGGCAACGATGGCAAGTGATACGGAATTATGGCGGGGAACTGATTACGGATGGTGGCTGGCTGCGGACACGTCCGGTGCGGTCGGTGCCAGTCTGATCGCGTTCGCGGTGCCACTGATGATGCTCGCCACGACAGGATCTTCTGCCGCCGCCACCACGACGGAAAGCATCTGCGTGGTGGTGCAGACGGTGCTGGGCCTTGCCGGCGGCGTGATTCAGGACCGATATGATCGCCGTACGCTCATGCTGATCTGGGGTGCGTCCGGTGTGGTGCTCTCGGCGGTGGCGGCGGCAGCGGTGATGCTGTTCGGCAATGCGCCGAAGACGAGCGGCCATGGGGTTAACGGGGCAAACGCTCCGGCATTCGGCGGACCGTATGCCCACGTGCTTCCGATCGCGCTGCTGTGTATCGTCGTGCTGTTTTCGGTGCGCGATGGGCTGTTGGAGAATACGTCGAATGCCATGCTGCGTGGCGTGGTGCCGGATGAGCAGCTACCGCACGCGATGGCGTTGAATGATGCTCGTGATTCGACGGTCACGTTGGTGGGTGGTCCGTTGGGCGGTCTGCTGATGACCGTGGGACATGCGGTGCCGTTCCTGACCAGCGCGGTGCTGAGCGTGCTGGGCATGGTGTCCGCATGGCGTATCCGCCGCTATTGGAAACGTGCGACTGTGAGCGATAGCGGCCGTCCGGGCAATGTTGATACCGGTTCGGAGGTCGGGGCCGTCTCGGACGCCGATGATGCCGATGACTCCGCCCCACGCTGGCGCGACGCACTGGACGGCATGATCTGGCTGCTGCGCGACCGGTTCCAACGCCATCTCATCATCGCAGCGGCCATGGTGACCGGTGCCAGCAATGCCTTCCTGCTGCTGACCGCGCTGGACATCTCCCAAGGTGGCAGCCAGCTGATATCCGCCGGATTCATCAACGCCGCCTCCGCCGTTGGCATGTTGCTGGGCGCACTGATGGCCTCGCAACTGGTCAACCGTGTGCCCGGCGGCGTACTGGTGGGCGTGATGTTCGTCTTGCTGGCTGTAGGATTCACCGGTGCCGCGTTGGTGCCCTCCATGGTTGGCAAGGCCATATTTGTGGCCTGCTCGGTACTGGCATTGCCCGCGGGCAACGCGGTGCTTGGAGGCCTCAGCAATACCTTGGTGGGCAAGGACAAGCTCGGCCGCGTTGGAGCGGGCAGCATGGTGTTGCAGTACGGTGCCTATGGCGTGGCCGTGGCACTCGCCGGCTGGGGTATGCAGACCATCGGCTATGGGCCGACCTGCCTGATTCTGGCCGCCGTGCTGGTGGCCGCCGCCGCTTACGCGCTGACGATGCGCAGCCTCGTCACCCTACCCACGCCGGACCGCTGGGCCGAGCATATCCAGCGCTGGGGCATCGCCCAGTTCTGATGGGCGGCCTGCGGCGGCGATTACAGCGGCAGCAGGTCGCTTAGGTCGTCGCGCTCGCCGACCGCGCTGATGTGGCCGGCGTCCTTTTCCTCTGCCCACGTGGTGATGCCGCAGGCCAGTCGCAGCCAGACTTCCGGCTCCAATTCGATGACGTCCGGTGGGGTCAGGTTATGCGGGTCCGATTCCGGTCCGTCCAGAATCTTGACCGCGCCCCACGGCGCGACGCGCACCTCCACGCCCGGCCCGGGCGCGCGCCGTTCCAGCAGGAACAGCGAGTAGCGCACAGCCATCGCCCATACCGGGCGCGGCAGAATGGGGGAGGCGGTCAGGCGATGTGGCGTGTTGTCGGCCAGTTCCAGGGCTGCGGCACGCCATTGCACCAGTGCGTCGTGCCCTCGTTTCAAGTCTTTTTCGAGAATTACTGCCATATGCTCCATCATGGCACCGGATCCGGAAGATCTTCCGTAATGCAAACGATGGCATACGGTGTGATGCGGAACTGTGAGACATGTGATACGCTTCTCGATGAGAACGTATGCAAGAGCGCTCCGCCATCGTCGTTACGGAGAGTTCATGCTTACGTTTGTGAGACGATACCTATCGCGCGGCATAATAATTACGGGCACTTATCCCGGAAGGAAAGTCAGAATGACCGAAATCACCGCACCGAAGTCTCCCGTCACGGCGGAACAATTCGCCGACGAGATTCGTGAACAACTGAAATACACTCAAAACGTCACCGCCGAGCAGGCCACCCCTGCTGACGTGTATGTCGCCGCGTCCAAAGCCGTGCGCAACCACCTCGCCGACTCCTGGTTCAAGACCCAGGCCGACACCGTCAACGGCAACACCAAGGCCGTCGGCTACCTGTCCGCCGAGTTCTTGATGGGCAAGCAGCTGGAGAACGCACTGCTGAACGCTGGCCTGACCGACCAGTTCGACAAGGCTGTGGAAGCCCTTGGCTTCAAGCCGAAGGACATCGTGGACGCCGAATACGAGCCGGGCCTCGGCAACGGCGGCCTTGGTCGTCTGGCCGCCTGCTTCATCGACTCCCTCGCCTCGCTGGGCGTGCCGGCCTTCGGCTACGGCATCCAGTACAAGTACGGCATCTTCAAGCAGAAGTTCGACGAGAACGGCAAGCAGGTTGAGACCCCGGATTACTGGCTGGCCAACGAAGAGCCGTGGGGCCACACCGACTACAACCGTGATCAGAAGGTCTCCTTCGGTGGCAAGGTCGTCGAGAACGCCGACGGCACCAAGACCTGGCAGCCCGCATGGTCCGTGCGCGCCGTGCCGGTGGACTACCTGGTCCCTGGCTACAAGTCCGGCCGCGTGAACACCCTGCGCCTGTGGACCGCCAAGAGCTACGACGAGTTCGATCTGCTCGCCTTCAACCGCTCCGAGTACATGGACGCCGTGGCCCCGCAGGTCAAGGCCGAGAACATCTCCAAGATTCTCTACCCGGAAGACTCCACCAAGGTCGGTAAGGAACTGCGCCTCGAGCAGCAGTACTTCTTCGTCTCCGCATCCCTGCACGACGCCATCCGCGTCTTCTACCCGGGCCAGGACAAGCCGGACCTGACGACCTTCCCGAACAAGATCGTCTTCCAGCTCAACGACACCCACCCGGTGATCGGCATCCCCGAGCTCATGCGCATCCTCATCGATGAGTACGGCTACGACTGGGATACCGCGTGGTCCATCACCACCAAGACCTTCAACTACACCTGCCACACCCTGCTGCCGGAGGCCCTTGAGGTCTGGCCGGCCAGCCTGATCGGCGAGCTGCTGCCGCGTCACCTCGAGATCATCGAGAAGATCAACGCGCAGTTCGAGGCCGAGCTCAAGGCCAAGGGCGTTGCCGCCGACACCATCAAGGACATGGCCATCTACACTGGCGACGCCGTGCGCATGGCCTACCTGGCCACCTACGGCGGCTCCCACGTCAACGGCGTGGCCGAGCTGCACTCCCAGCTGCTGAAGGACGTCACCCTCAAGAACTTCTCCGACGTCTACCCGGACAAGTTCACCAACGTGACCAACGGCGTGACCCCGCGTCGCTTCGTCAAGCTCGCCAACCCGCGCCTGTCCGACCTCATCACCGAGGGCCTGGGCACCGACAAGTGGGTCGCCGATCTGGAACTGCTCAAGGGTCTCGAGCCGCTGGCCAAGGACGATGAATTCGTCAAGAAGTTCGCCGCCGTCAAGAAGGCCAACAAGCACGCATTCGTGGGCTTCGCCAAGGACCACTACGGCATCGATATCGACGAGAACACCCTGTTCAACACCATGGTCAAGCGTCTGCACGAGTACAAGCGCCAGTCTCTGAAGATTCTCGCCGTGATCTCCAACTACGCCGACATCAAGTCCGGCAAGGTCAAGGCCGAGGACATCACTCCGCGCACCGTGTTCTTCGGTGCCAAGGCCGCTCCGGGCTACTACCTGGCCAAGATGACCATCGAGCTGATCAACAACGTTTCCCGCGTGATCAGCAGCGATCCGGCCGTCAAGGGCAAGCTCGCCGTCCACATGCTGCCGAACTACAACGTCGAGATGGCTCAGAACCTCATCCCGGCCACCGAGCTTGACGAGCAGATCTCCCAGGCCGGCAAGGAAGCTTCCGGTACCGGCAACATGAAGTTCGCTCTGAACGGCGCCCTGACCGTGGGTACGCTGGACGGCGCGAACGTCGAGATCCGTGAGCGCGTCGGCGCCGAGAACTTCTTCCTGTTCGGCATGACCGTCGACGAAGTCGAGAAGAAGTACGCCGAGGGCTACGATCCCGCCTCCTACTACGAGGCCGATCCGCGCCTGAAGCAGGCCATCGATCTGGTGGCCGACGGCACCTTCTCCAACGGCGACCGCAACGCCTACTCCCCGCTCGTGGCCGACTGGCTGACCAAGGACTGGTTCATGACCCTGGCCGACTTCTCCGCCTACATGGGCATCCAGTCTGAGATCGAGGCCCTCTACGCCGATGAGCTCGAATGGAACCGCAAGGCCCTGCTCAACGTGGCCAACTCCGGCTACTTCAGCTCCGACCGCTCCATGGAAGACTATTTGGAACGTATCTGGCACACTGCTCCTCTGGCCGACTGAGTCGGTGGGGCGGTTCCCCTCGGAGAGGGGAACCAGAACATAAGAAGCCCCGCAACCGACATCCATCGGTTGCGGGGCTTCTTGCGTTGAAAGACCGCCCTATCAGGCTTCGGCCGGGGCGGCTTCCGCCTCGCCATCGGCCTCATCCTCGGCCTTGTTCAGACCCAGGTCGACCGGCGAGGAGCTGTTCTCCCACGGCTCCTCCCACGGATCGTAATCTGGGTTCTGCTGCTTGTAGATGTACAAGCCAACAAGCGCGGCGAGCAATCCGCCGAACAGCAGCGCGAAGAACTTCCAACCGTTAGAAGACTTGTTCTCCATGACGGCTCCTTTCCCTAGGGATCGTCTGGTCGGTATGCCCATTCAGACCGACTCTGCTCCCTATTCTAGGCCGCTGTTTGTGACGATTGGGTGGAATGACATTCGTGGGCGATTCATCCACGCCCGCATGCCCTCGGTCGGCTCAGCATCTTCGCGGCGCGTGGAACGCATCCGAGACCTTCGATACAGTGGACTGCATGCATATTCCTACACAGCGGGAGATTCGATACCAGTGGGAGCGCGGTGGTCCGGTGATGACCTGGGCGCTGATTGTTGCGTGCGTGGCAGTGTGGCTACTGGAGGTATTGCTGGGATTTATTGCCCCGGGCCTGAGGGCTTGGTTGATGTACCTCGGCATGGCGGCTCCGGTCAGACTGGTGGCTGAGCCGTGGACGCTCATCACTTCGATGTTCCTGCATGCGCCGAACTCGCTATTGCATATCCTGTTCAACATGATTGCCCTGTATTCCGTGGGCCCAGTGCTGGAACGAATGATCGGCCACTGGCGGTTCTTGGGACTGTATGTGATTTCCGGCCTTGGCGGCTCTCTGGGACTTATGTTGTGGGCTGCGGTGGCTCCGGGAGGCATCGGCTGGCAGATGGCAGCCTATGGGGCTTCTGGAGCCTTATTTGGCCTGTTTGCATCATTGCTGGTGGTATATCGCCGTATCGGCGCCGATATCCGCTCCATGTTGATCTGGATGGCGGTGAACTTCGCCTTGCCGTTCGTGGTCGGTGGCGTGGCGTGGCAGGCGCATGTCGGCGGCTTTGTAGTGGGTGGAATACTCACATGGCTGCTGGTGGGTGGTGTGCCGGCGTGGCGCGGTAAAAGCCTGAAATGGCGCATGCAAGTGTACGGCTGGGTCATGGTGGTGCTGGTCATTGCGTTGATTCTGTTGTGCAATATGGCCAATCCTTATGGGTGGATGAGTTTCGGCTCCCTGCACTGATATGGCTTGATATGGCTGTAAAAAACGATTGATGCCGGGTATTGCGGAACATGCAGTGCCCGGCATCAGTGTATGTGCGGAAAGCGGCGATGTGGATATCGTCGTTCGGTGAGTGGGTGTGTGCCGTATGAAGATATCCACAGTAATGAGATGCGCGCAATGACGAGTTATCCACAATGGTGACTTGTGCACAAGTGTGTAGAAAAGTGCATAAGACTGTGGATAACTTATGTGGATAAGTTAGGAATGCCACGGTATTACTGGGTTTGTTGCAGTGGATAACTCGGGTGTATAACTGTTCCCTCGCTGTGGCGATGTATGCCAAGCCAAAGTTATGCACGAGATATACACCGAGAAACGCCGCTTATCCACCACTTATCCACATGGTTTTCCACATTCGGTGGAAAACTACATGGGTGTGATTCATCCACAGGCTGTGGATAACGTAGTGGATAAGTCGTGGATAAGTGGTGGATAGCTGTGGATGAACAGGCTAAGGCACGAAAAAGGCCGGCCTCCGCATACGGGAGGTCGGCCTTTCGTATAAGAACTAAGAACAACCTAACGATAGAAAAACGATCTACCGATAGATAAGCGCAACGAGTCGGAACTCAGCGCCATCCCATCGTCATCAGGAATCCGATCATGATCAGGGCGAAGCCGATGCCCAGGTTCCATGCGCCGATGCGCGGAATCGGCCAGGAGCCGGACGGGGAAAGGTAGTACACCACGCACCAGATCAGACCGATGATCATGAACGCGCAGAACAGCGGCACGAACCAACGCGGATTCGACTTGGTGCCCTTGATGGTCTCCTCGACGCGCTTGGTGTTCTCCGCCTGACGGTTCATCATGCGCTGCATCTGCGGGGTCAGCGTGGCCTTATCGGCAGTGGCGTTGAGCACGGCCTGCACCTGCTCCATATTCACGCCGTAAGCCGCGTCTTCCTCGGCAGAAGCGTTCTCTGCGTTCTGCTCGGTGTCTTTGTTGGCGGTCTCGTCAGCAGCGGTGCTGGATGAGGTCTCGCTCTGCCAGTCCTTCTGGTTGTTCGAGTCGGTTTCGTGCAGCTCTTCGTCAGCCATCAGCATAGTCTCCATTCAATAGGCTAAAAGTCATAATAGTGGCTACACTCGAAAGCGGCGACCAGAGTCGGCAGGAAGACGGGAAATTCATGGCCAGGCATATCGGCAAGCATGGCGCACGGCGCTCCCTGTGGGGCGGCGTCGCGGTGTTCGTCGTCGTCGCCCTGACCGGTTTTCTGCTGAGCACCAACGTGAGGGTCAACCGCACGGCCGACGTCACCAGCGATACGGCCGATCTGGTGGAGCAAGGCGTGGACGAGGCCAACCAGCTGCAGCAGGACGTCAGCGATCTGACCGAACAGGTCGCCAATCTTACGGACGCGCTCAAGGCCGATGGCACCGACGGTACTGACAGCACGCAGAACCAAGGCAAGGACTCCAGCAATGTGGATTCCAGTCTGATGCTGCCCGCGCTCAGCGGCAGCGGCGTGACGGTGACCCTGGACGACTCCCCGTTGTGGGAGAACGCCGTCAACAACAATGGCACGACCGCCAATATCAACGATTACGTGATCCACCAGCAGGATGTCGAATCGGTGGTGAATGCCTTGTGGGCCGGCGGTGCCGATGCGCTGATGATTATGGATCAGCGGGTGCTGTTCAATTCGGCGGTCATCTGTTCCGGCAACGTGCTGTCGTTGCACGGTAAGAAATACTCGCCGCCATTCACCATTTCCGCTATTGGCGACCCGCAAAGACTTCGCGCAGCTTTGAACGACTCCGAAGCCATTACCATTCTTAAGCAATATGTGACCGCGTTTGGCATTGGCTACAAGGTGGAGAATGCCGAGGACCTTCAGTTCCCCGCTACCGCCGCCTTGCTGCAGCAGTTGAAATATGCCACGGTCGATACATCAAAGACCACAGATGAGGAGCAGACTCAGCAATGAGACACGGCAGGCACAACAGCGGCGCACCGGCGCCCATTGATCTCGCGTCCGTGTCGGACGTGCAGCCCTTCCCCGAGGACGATGCCGCACGAATGGTGGCAGACCCGGCCAATGCCAGTAGGGCAAGGTCCCGTCGTACCGCAGTACGCGGCGCGTCTTCGCCCCAGCGGAGCCTGGTCTGGCAAGCACTCGGCATCTGCGCCGAACTGCTGATTACCGCTGCCGTGATTTGCGCCCTGTACATCGGCTGGCAGATGTGGTGGACCGGTGTCGAGGCGGAGCGAGCCCAGAACGAAACCATCCAGTCCGTCGACTGGAGCGACCCCAGCAACAACGGGGGAACGGTCACCATCGCCAAAGCCCAGGAGGGCGATGCGCCGGTACAGCCGAAAGACGCGAAATATGGCGACTTGATTGCGCAGATCTACATTCCGCGCTTCGGCTCCCAATGGCACCGCAACATCGTGGAAGGCACCACGCTCGAGCAGCTCAATCGCCACGGTCTGGGCCATTACGACACCACCCAGATGCCGGGGCAGGTCGGCAACTTCGCCGTCGCCGGCCACCGCAACGGCTACGGGCAGCCGTTGGGCGATGTGGACAAGTTGCAGGAAGGCGATCCCATCATCGTTCGTACCAAGGATTACTGGTACGTCTACCACTACACCCGGTACGAGATTGTGCTGCCCACGGACATGTATGTGATCGCCCCCAATCCGGAAGACTCCACTGCCAATCCCACCAAACGCATGATCACACTGACCACCTGTGAGCCGAAATACTCCACCCCCACCCATCGATGGATCAGCTATGGTGAGTTGGCGTACTGGGCCAAAGTGTCTGATGGCGTGCCCAAAGAGCTGGCTACTACTGATTCGTCCGGTGCAGTGAAGTTCTCCACCACCGAAACCCCCTCGATCGCTTCCCGCATTGGCTCGCTGGACAAGGTGGTATTCGGCGCGCTGGTAGTGTGGCTGGTTCTGTTCATCGCCGCTGCGGTGGCATGGCGCTGGCCGGTGCTGCGCGAGATTCGCGCGGGTGAGCGTCGCCGCCCGGATGCCAGCATCTATGGCGGACTGTTGCGTCTGCAGCCCGGCGTGGCACCGATTCGATGGCTGCTGCTGGCTCTGCTGTTGTTCGCAGCCGCCGCGGCGCTGTTCCAGTGGGGATTCCCTTGGGCCGCCGCCAATATCCCATTCCTACAGCAGATGTCGAACTTCGTGGCAGTGAGCTGACGGCAGCCTAGTACTATGTCTTGCAGTACACGTCCCTCAAGGAGAGCCCTATGACCGATTCCGCGCATATTTTGGTGGTGGATAACTACGATTCCTTCGTCTACACGATCGTAGGCTATCTGCAAACCCTTGGCGCCACTGTTGATGTGGTGCGTAACGACGCTATCGACCCAGCCGCGCCGGGTGTACTGGACGGTTACGATGGCGTGCTGATTTCTCCCGGCCCGGGCGCCCCGGCCGAATCCGGCGCCAGCGAGGACATGATCCGCCTGTGCGCGGCCACCGGCATGCCGATGTTTGGTGTGTGCCTGGGCTTGCAGGCGCTCGCCGAGGTGTACGGCTGCACGGTGGGCCACGCGCCCACCATCATGCACGGCAAGACCAGCCCGGTGGAGCATGCCGATGACGAGATCTTCGAGGGCGTGGCCAACCCCATGACCGCCACCCGCTACCATTCATTGGCCGTTGAGCCCGATTCGGTGCCGGATACGCTGGTGGTCACCGCGTGGACGCAGGATGACCACACCATTCAGGGCATCAAGGTCAAGGATAAGCCGATGTATGCCGTCCAGTTCCATCCCGAGTCGGTGATGACCCAGGACGGCTACCGTCTATTGGCCAACTGGCTGAGCGTGTGCGGCCAAGGCAACGCCGTGGCCAAGTCGGCCGGCCTTCAGCCCAAAGTCACGAAGTAGCAGCCGTCTACTTGTCGCCGCCTGGGCCGGTGCCTCCTGTGCTACTGCTGCCGCCAGCGTTGCCGTTGCCGTTGCCGTTGTTGTCGCCTGTGACGGCGGCCTTCGTGGTGATGGTGACGGTCGAGCCCACGTCGACCTGGGCGCCGGCGCCGGGATCGATGCCGACCACCACGGCGGTGGGGTCGGCCGGACCGTTGGCCTGGGCCTTGAGGCCGACGGCCTTCAGCATGAGTTCGGCGGTGGCATATTTAGTGCCTGCGGCGATATTCGGTACAGCGACCTTCTCCTTGCCCGTGGACACCCAAATGGTGATGGACCCGCCCTGTGCGATAGAAGAGCCCGAATCAGGACTTACACGGGTAATCAGACCGGCCTCCACCGTATCGGAGCTCTCCTGCTCCACAGTGAAGCTGAACCTGCCCTCATACTGCTGTAGCACGCTGTCCTTCGACTGACCGACCAAATTGCTCGGTACGGTGGTCATGCCGGAAGAAACATATATGGTGATGGTGGTGCCCTTGGGAACCGACTGGCCGGCGGCAGGATCGGTTTTCGTCACCATATCCTTGGCGATGTCGGCGCTGTCTTCGGTTCTGACGGTGGCATTCACCTTGAATCCGGCGCTTTCCAGAATGCTGCGCGCCTCTTCCTGGCTGCGTTCCTTGACATCCGGAACCTGAGTGGACTGCGGGCCTGCGGAGAACCATACCTTCACCTTCGACCCCTTGGCCACCTTGGCGCCGGCCTCCGGGCTCATCTTGGTGCAGGTGCCCTCCGGCTCGGTGGAGTCGGTGTCCTGCTTGCCGACCATGGTCAAGCCCAATGTCTCAAGCTTGAGCTTGATGTTGTCCTTGGAGGTGGAGGCGTTGCACACCTCGGGTATGGTGACCTTGTCTTCGGCGGACTTGTTGGGCGCGCCGCTCATGGCGAACACGACGCCCGCGCCGACAAGGGCCACGGCGAGCACCGCGATCACCGAACCGATAATGATCTTCTTGCGCTTCTTGGCCTTGGCCGCCGCCGCACGCTGCTGCGCACGGGACTGCAACGCCGCTGAGTTGGCACCATTGGCCGGTGGAATCTGCTCGAACTGACCGGTCACCGGGTTGAATGCCTGGGTGGGCTGCTGCTGCGGTTCCACCGGCGTGGTGGGCAAATCACGTTCGGCTTCCTTGCGGGCCTTCATATTCGACAGGTCCGTCAATGGGTTGAACGCGGCCGCCACCGGTACGCCGCCGTTCATGTAGGTCAGGATGTCGGTCTTGAACTCGGAGGCCGTGGCATAGCGATTCTGGCGGTCCTTGGCCATGGCCTTGGCGCAGATCGAATCCCACATCTTCGGCAGCCCCGGCACCACGGCGGATGGCGGCGTGGCGACTTCGGAAACATGCTGGTAGGCGATGGCCACGGCGGAATCACCGGTAAACGGCGGGCGGCCGGTGAGCATCTCGTAGAGCACGCAGCCAGCGGAATACAGGTCGGAACGCATGTCGACGGTCTCGCCGCGCGCCTGCTCGGGAGAAAGGTACTGTGCGGTGCCCACCACGCCCTGCGACTGGGTCATGGTGGCTGCGGAATCGTCCAGAGCGCGGGCGATGCCGAAGTCCATGACCTTGACCACGCCCTGCTCGGAGATCATGATGTTGCCGGGCTTGATATCGCGGTGGATAATGCCCATGCGATGCGAATAGTCGAGCGCGTTAAGCACGCCCAACAGCACCTGTTCGCAGTCGCGCTGGCTGAGTGCGCCGTTGACCTTGATGATGTCGCGCAGGGTTTGGCCCTTGACGTATTCCATGACGATGTACGGCAGACGCTCGGTATCGCCGCTTTCGGAAGAAACCAGTTCTTCGCCCGAATCGTAGATGTTCACGATGTTCGGGTTGTTCATCTGGGCCACGGCGTGTGCTTCCCGGCGGAAACGGGCCAGGAAGATGTCGTCGTTGGCCAGATCGGCGCGCATGATTTTCACGGCCACGGTACGGCCCAGACGGGTGTCAAGGGCCACGTGGACCTCGGCCATGCCGCCACGACCGATGAGCTGGCCAAGCTGGTAGCGTCCGCCGGCCAATGCGGTGGGCATACTGGTGCTCATTGCTTATTCCCTCCCAATCTTGAGGCCGGGGCCTCCAAAACAATGCGTGGCGTGCTGGTCACTCGGCGCGGCAGTCGATTGCCGGACGTGACCATGGCGGTGTCGGCCATTTCGGTCTGCTGATCCAGCAGACGGCGTTCGATGCGTGCCAGCGTGCGGGACACCACCAGCGCGTCATTCGGGCGATCCAACGGGTCCTTGGCCAGCATTGACATGACAAATTCGCGTAACTGGACGTCCACCGAGTCCGGCAGTGGAGGCACGGGATTGTTCACGTGCGCTGCGGCGATATCGACCGGAGTGGTGCCGGTGAACGGACGCTGCCCGGCAAGGCCCTCGTACGCCACCACGCCCAGTGAATAGATGTCCGATTGCGGCGTGGCCTGCTGGCCCTGCGCCTGCTCGGGGGAGATGTATTGTGCGGTGCCCACCACCATGCCGTCCTGGGTGATCTGGCCTTGGCCGGTGGAGTAGCTCACGCCGAAATCGGTGATCTTCACTTCACCGGTGTCGGAGACCATGATGTTGGCCGGCTTGACGTCACGATGAATCACGCCGTGCGAGTGGGCCACGAATAGGCCTCGCGCGGTCTGAATCAGAATGGGCAGCAGTTCGATGGGATCCATCGCGCCCTTGCTGTGGAACAGATCCGCCAACGATTTCGAGGGGACGTATTCCATAATCAGAAAGCCGATGCCGTCATGCTCGTAGTATTCGAACAACGCAGCGATATTCGGGTGCGCCAGATTGGCGGAATTATGGGCTTCGGCACGCAGGCGGCGCAGCTTGGCCTCGGCGTTGGTCACGTCCGAGCGCAGCGCCTTGATGGCCACTTCACGGCCGAGCTGAATATCGTAGCCTTTCCAGACCTCGCCCATACCGCCTTGCGCAAGACGCGAATCAAGACGATATCGGCGGTGAATAAGCTGTCCTTCGATAAGTTTCACTGCTGCAAAGCCTCCTGCATCATCGCGCGCATGATCGGGCCAGCGGCGAGCGAACCGTATACATCTGTGTTATGCACCAACACCGCGACGGCGATCTGCGGATCGTCCGCCGGCGCGAAACCGATCACCCAGCCGTCGATGGCAGAGTTGTCGGTACCGATTTGTGCGGTACCGGTTTTGGCCGCCACCTTGATGCCGTCGATGGCCAGCTGCGGATTGGCCTCGGTCACCACGCTTTCCATCATCGTGGTGAGCTTGTCTGCGGAATCCTTGTTGAACGCATTGGCCATGGTTTGCGGTTTGGTCTGCGAAAGTACGGTGAGATCGGCGGCGCGCACACGATCGACCAGCGTGGGCTGCATCAGTTTGCCATTGTTGGCGATTGCCTGCGCGACCATCGCCATCTGCAACGGCGTGGCCGTGGTGTCGCCTTGGCCGATGGATGCCAGCGCAAGCTTGTCGTCGGTCGGATCAGAGGGGAATGTGGACGCGGTGGCCGTCATCGGGGTGCCCGTGGATTCGGTGCCGTCAATGGTGATGGTGCTGCCAAACCCGAGCTTGGTGGCCATGTCCGAAACCTTGCTCGCGCCGAGTTTCACGCCAAGCTGGGCGAACGCGGTGTTGGACGACCACGCGACGGCCTCTTGCAGGGAGATCTGCCCGTTGACGCCGTCGGCCTGATGCTCGGCGTTCGGCAGCTGTGTGGCGGTGCCGGGCAGCGTGTAGCCGGCGCCTGCAGGAATCTTCGTGTCCGTCTGATATTCGCCGGTTTCCAGCGCAGCCGAGGCGACGATGGTCTTGAACGTGGACCCTGGTGGGTACAGCTGCGAGGTGGCGCGGTTGATTAGTGGGCTATTTTGGCCCGCAGAAAGTTCGTTGTAGGCCTGAGACGCGGCTTTGGTGTCATGGGTCGCCAGTTTGTTCGGATCATAACTGGGCGTGCTCACCATGGCGAGGATACGACCGGTGCTGACTTCGATGGCCACCGCCGCACCATCGCGCGTACCGAGCTGATCGTAGGCAACCTGCTGCAGCTTGGGGTCGATGGAGGTTTCGATGGACGCGCCCTGATTCGTAGCGCCGGTGAGCATGGCCTTGGCCCGCTGCCAGATCAATGAATCGGCCTCACCGTTGAGCAGCATGCTGCGGGAGGCTTCCAGGCCGCGATCGGCGGTCTGGTTGATGGAGAAGAAGCCGGTGACCGGAGCATACAGCGGACCGTTGGAATAGGTACGCAGGTATTTGAATGCGTCGTTGACCGGCTCGGATTTGGCCATGACCGTGCCGTCCGAGGCCAGGATGGCACCGCGGTAGGCACCGAGCTGGTGGTACAGCGAACGGGCGTTGCGCGGATCGTTGTTCAGCGCGTTGGCCCGTACCGCCATGATGATGGTGGACGACAGGCCGAGAATCACGAACAGCGCGACCACGGCGGTGAAAAGCTGACGAAGATATTTGTTCATACGCGAGTGCCTCCGTTAACGGGAGGAAGCGGGGGAATCGTGCCGGTAGGCGTGTACGGTTCATCGGCGCCGGTATACGACGGAGTGGTGGTATCCACAATGGGGTCGTCAAACGATTCCGACTCGGACTGCGACGCCGTAGCCGACGCGCTGCGAGGCTGAACGATCGGCTCAGTGGCGCGGGCCCTGGCCTCAAGTTCCTTGTTGCGCAGCACGGCCAAAGCCTCGTACTGGAACGTATCCGAGGTCAGCTCCGGCTCGGGCGCATTGGCCGAGTTCGAGATGATGATGAGCAGGGTCGCGAGAATATAGTTGGCGATCAGGCTGGACCCGCCGGCCGCCATATAAGGCAGGGTCAGGCCCGTCAGGGGAATCACCAGCGTGATGCCGCCGACCACGGTGAACACTTGGAACGCCATGGTGAACACCAGTCCCGAAGCCAGCAGTTTGCCGAAACCATCCTTGATTTTCATGGCCGTGATGAAGCCGGAGGCGATGATGAGCAGGTACAGCATCAGCATGGCCAGCACGCCCATCAGGCCGAGTTCCTCGCCGAGCGAGGCGTAGATGAAATCGGAGTTCGCGAACGTGACGCGCGAGGGATGCCCCTGGCCCAGGCCGGTGCCGAGCATGCCGCCCGCCGCCAGTCCGAATATGCCGGTGACCAGCTGCCAGGAGCCACCGGGGGTCTTGTTGTATTGCTCATTGCTGAACGGGTGCAGCCAGGCGTCGATGCGCTGACCCACGTGGCTGAACGCGCCGGCGGCCAGCACGGCGCCCGCGGCGAACGCGATCAGACCGATGATGATCCAGCTTTTCCGGCCGGTGGCCGTGTACAGCATGGCCACGAACATGGCGAAGAACATGAGCGAAGTGCCCAGGTCACGCTGCATGACCAGCACGCCCATCGAAGCGATCCACACCACGATGATGGGGCCGAGGTCCTTGATGCGGGGCAGTTGCAGCCCCAGCACCTTCCTGCCGCCCACGGCCAGCCGGTCGCGGTGATCGAACAGGTATGCGGCGAAGAAGAACGCGAGGAACAGTTTGGCGAACTCGCCCGGCTGGAACTGGCCCAATCCCGGAATCCTGATCCAGATGCGCGCGCCGTTCACCTCCATGCCGATGAACGGCAGCATCGGGGCGAGCAGCAGCACTAGGCCCACCACCATCGACACATAGGAGAAGCGTCGCAGCACGCGGTAGTCCTTCAGGAAGATGATGAGCAGCGCGGAAAGCACGATGGCGATGCACAGCCACACCAGCTGGCGTTGGGCAACCGCCCAGCCCTCGCTCTGGTCAATGCGAGCGATCATGGTCACGCCGGTGGCGGTCAGCAGTAGCACGCAAGGCAGAATCGACTGGCTGGCATACGGCTGGAAGTGTACGATCAGCCCCCACAGCACCAGAAACAGCACTACGACCAATGCCAGCATGCCGGCGTATTGCATAGGGAATTCGCCGGCGGTGCGTTGGAACATCTGGATGAACGCCAACGCACTGATTGCCATGGCAATCAGCAACAAGGAAATCTGACGTAGACGGGTAGCGATCATCGTGCATCCCCCGTGGCCGCGTTGTCGGCCGCTCCGATACCGGATTTATCTGAGGAATCGGATGAGCTTGACGAACCGGACTTGTCTGACGAGGAGCCGGACTGGCTGGACGAATCCTTGGTGCTGTCCTTGGAATCGCTCTGGGAACTGTCTTTGGAACTGTCCGGGGAATTGGACGCCTCAGCCTTCTTGGCGACGTCGGCTTCCTGCTGCTTGGCCAGTTTGCGCATTTCGGTGCGGATGATGCCCACATGCGACTGTGCTTCGTCCAGCGAACCGACCGTGATGCCTTGGCTCAGTTGGTCGCGCCATGATTGCGGCAGCTGCGCGATGGCGATGTCGGTGGTCTCGACTTCGTGCGAAAGCTCAAGCCCGAAAAGATTGGTCGGCACGCCACGGTAGATGGCCACCGTGCCGTTGGCGTTGCCCACGTAATAATGCGCCTGGCTCCACGTGTACGCGCCCCAGCCGGCACCGGCCAACGCCAGTGCGGCAAGAATGCAGGCGACGATCACGGCGAGCCTGTTGCGGCGTTTCCTGGTGCGTGTGACCTTCTTCTGCTCGATCTGCTCGTCGCGGATGGCCTTGGCCACGTCCGGGTCGTTCGGATCGGCGGACAAGCGCCCGTCCGGCTTCTGCACCACCGGAATCTCACCGGTATCGGGATTGGCCCGCTCGCCGGTCTCCTCGCGGACCGTGGATGGCTGGACCACGCGCGCGGACGACGGTTCGGCCGTGGTCTGCGCGGGCTCCGCCTCATGCGCGCTGGCTGGCTGGATCAGCGCCGCGGCGCGTTGTGCGGGCGAATCGTCCTCGCGCAGCGCGGGAGCGGTGGCCACCGGCGCGTTGACGATGTCCGCAATCGGCTCGAGATTGCGGCTGGCGGCGCCGCCGACCAACGGCGTTTGGTGGGGCAGGTCGAACGCGTCGGCGTCCAACGCCAACGTGGCGTCCGCGATGACGGCCGTGACGTTATCGGTGCTGCCCGCCCGCAGCGCCATCTGCACCAGACGCTGCGCGCATTCGCCCTGATCGGACAGCGCGGTCATCGTCTCCGCGATGGTGGAGTCCTCCAGCACGCCGCACAGGCCGTCCGAACACAGCAGCCAGCGGTCGGCGGGATGGGCGCGGCGTATGGAGATGTCCGGGTGCGGGTCGATGTCGAAGTCGCCGAGCACACGCATCACGACGTTGCGCTGCGGGTGATTCTTGGCTTCGGATGGGGTGATACGGCCGGTGTTGATGAGATGCTGCACGTAGCTGTGGTCGCAGGTGACGCGGCCCAGATGACCATCGCGCAGCAGATAGGCGCGCGAATCGCCGATGTGGGCGATGATCCAGTAGCCGGCCACCAACGCCACCGCGGTGACGGTGGTGCCCATGCCGGCGAGTTTGCGTTCGCGCTTGGCCTTGCCGACGATGGCGTCATGCGCGGCCATGACGGAGGTCTCCATCATATGGGCGATCACCGCGACATCGCCGTCGGTGTCGTCCCGTTCGATGTGGGCCAGCGACCGGATGGCGATGGAGGATGCCGTGTCGCCGCCGGCGTGACCGCCCATGCCGTCGCAGATGGCGATGAGATGCTCGCCGGCGAAGGAGGAATCCTGGTTGTTCGCGCGCACGGTGCCCACATCGGACACCGTGGTGGAATACAGGAACAGCGGTTGTGAAGCGGCGGATTTTGGCATGCGGCTACCTCAGTTCGAAGGTGGTGGCGCCGATGCGCACCGGGATACGGGCGGGCAGGATGGTGGGACGGTTGATGCGCTGCTGGTTGACCACGGTCCCGTTGGTGGAGTTCAGGTCCTCGATGGCCCACTGCCCGGAACGGATGTCACGGTACACGCGGGCGTGACGGGAGGAGACGAACTCATCGTCCAGCACCACGGTGTTCGAGGCGGCGCGCCCGAGCGTGATGTCGGCGTCGGACAACGGTACGGAACTGCCGGCGAGCGGGCCGTCGATGATGACGAGCAGGGTGGGCTGCGCCGGAGCGGCGGATGCCGCGCCCGCATGGGAACCGCGATGCGGGCGCGGCGCCTGCGGCGGCTCGGTCTGGGTTTTGTGCGCTTCACGTTCACGGCGGCGGCGTGCACGCGAGGGCCGCGGACTGAACGTCTCGATGTCCTTGCGCAGCGAACGCACGGCCAGCCAGATGAATATCCACAGCAGGATCAGGAATCCATACTTGAGCAGGGCGAATGTCAGTTCAGTCATGGGTGGACGGCTTTCGGGCGTGTGCTCGACTACTCCTGGGCTTGGGCGGAGGCCCAATACAGGATGCGGGTGCGGCCGATGGTGATGGTGTTGCCGTCGAGCAGCGTGGCGGCGGGCACTTGGTGGCCCTCCACGTACGTGCCGTTGGTGGAGCCCAGGTCGCGGGCGATAACGCCGTTGTCGGTGATGTCGATTTCCAGGTGCTTGCGGGAGATGCCCGGATCGTCAATGACGATATCGCAACCGGAACCGCGGCCGATTACCGTCTTGTCTTTGGTGAGCAGGTACTGGTTGCCGTTCACCTCGAGCACTGGGCTGTCCTCGGTCTGCGCATCGGTGGTGACCGGCACGGCATTGCCTTGCACGGATTCGGAGGTGAGGTTGAAGTTGCCCTTGGACAGGTCAAGGTCTTCCTCGAAGATCACAATCACCGGGCCCACGAAGGCGTAATGCTGGCTCTTCGCGTACTCGGTGAGATTGTCGGCCAGCTCATTGGCCAGGGTCTCGCTACCCCATGCCTCGATACGGTCGAAGTCAGGAGTACTGAGCTTGAAACGGTATTCATTCGGGGCCACCGTGCGGTCACGGCCCACGGGCATGGCCTCGGCGTCAATCTCGCGCTCCAAGGCGCTGGAAAGATCGACAGGCTGCAGGTCTTTGGAGCCGAACTTGGCGAATACTCCGTTGACTGCACCCTCCACGCTTTTTTCAAAACGGTCGAGAACGCTCATAGTCCTCCCTTTCTAATCCTCACCCATCCTACGCGGTGATGGGAATATGAGGCAAAAAACCGGTCTTCTGTGTGGCGATGAGTGCAAAATATCCAAAAATATCCAAGAATTCAGGGCGGAAATGGGTGCGGCGCACCACCTGCGCCATTTTTCCGCATGCCGTGCGGGTGCGGGCCCCGGGCGTGCCGCGGACGTCACGGCCCACGGCACGCCCGAGACCGGTCAGGCCAGGGCGTCGCGCAGGAAGTCGCGCTGGAGGGTGAGCAGGTTTTCGGCCACGGTCTCGTCGTTGGTCATGTGGGTAATGCCCGTCAACGGCAGGAAGGTGTGCGGGCGACCCGCCGCCATCAGAGCCTGCGAGAGGCGCAGGCTGTGGGCGATGGTGACGTTATCGTCGGCGAAGCCGTGGATCAGCATAAGCGGGCGGACGAGTCCCGGCGCATCCTGCACGATGCCGTTGCGGCGGTACACATCCGGGTCGAGACCCAGATAGCGCTCGGTGTAGTGCGTGTCGTACAGCGTCCAGTCGGTCGGCGGGGCGCCGGCGCATGCGGCCTTGAACACGTCTGGCGCGTCCAGCACGGCCAGTGCGGACAGGAAGCCGCCGTAGGACCAGCCGATCATGCACACCTTGTCGAGGTCCGGCGCGGGAACGCCGGGCCTGCGCCCGTCGGCATTGAGCCTGGAGACGGCCTCGGGAAGGGCGTTGACGGCTTCAATCTGGTCGGCCAGCGTTACGTCCTTCATATCCTCGAAGATCTCGCGGTCCCATGCCGGGCCGCGGCCGGTGGTGCCACGGCCGTCCGCCGTGACCACCAGGAAGCCCTGGTCGGCCCACCACTGGCCCTCCCAATAGAAGGACTGCGAGGCGACGACCTGCTGGAACCCGGGGCCGCCGTAAGGCTTCATCAGCACCGGCAGTTTGTCGGAGTGCGCGTACGGGCTGGACGGGCTCGGCGCGATGATCGCCGTGTACAGCTGGTGCTCGCCCAGTCGCGTAAACGTGACGTTCGGTGCAAAGCCGGGTTCCGCCGCCGTGGACGAGATAGTGGCGCTCTGTTCTCCCAGAATATGCCGCATCTGGGCGCGGGCGGAACGCATATCGCGGCCGGAGACCACGATGCCGCGCTCGCCGCGCGAGGCGGTCCACTGGCCGGGATCGGTCGTGACCGGCGTGATCGTGCCGTTGTAATCGATACTCACCACATCGAAACTGCGGGCGTCGTGGCCGCCGAACAGAGACTCGGCATCCGAAGCGGCACCCGAGCCGGTCCAGGCGTCCGGCACCTCAGATGCGATTTCGGGCGCACACTGCACCACGGCCAGCACGTCGTCGTCGGTCACGTCGAGCACCGAGCGCACGTTCCACCCGGCCGGCGTGAACGGGCGGCCGTCCACCGTCAGACGGTTGGTGTCCGCGGCCATGTCGTTGAGCGGGCACACCAGCCGGCCATCCGGCGTGTAGGTGGGCGTGCCGTGAATCAGGTCGATCCACTGGTCGTTCGCATGCTCCTCAAGCACACGCGTGGCACCCAGCGCGGCCCCATCCGCCGCGACCGCCACCTCGAGCACCTGGTCGCGGGTCTGGCGGCGGTTCTGCACCAGCACCAGTGGATCGTGGCCGCGACGCCAGTTCACGGCGGCCACATACTCATACGCCTCACGATCCCAATCCACGTCGGCGTTGCCGGTGATGCCCGCGTACCGGCCGTCTCCGTCGAACGCCAGGGCGATCACGGTCAGGTACACGTCGGCATTGCGGGTCAGCGCGCGCGGGTAACGGCGGCCGGCGGCCGGATTCTCGGGGTCGGCCGGATCGCTGATGTACCAGGTCGGCTCGTCGGCGGTGTCGAAGGACTCGAACAGCACGTGCTGCGAATCCGGGGCCCACCAGAAGCCGTCGTACCGGTCCATCTCCTCGCCGGCCACGAACTCGGCCAGACCGATTTTCCACGTGTTTTCGGCCGGATTGCCGTCCTCATCCTCCACGCTCACGCCGTAGACGGCGGTGATGCGGTCACCTAGCTCGCCGCCGATATCGACCAGCATCAGGTAGCTGCCCGTGGTGTACAGCACATGTTCGCCATCCGGGGCGATGCGCGGGTTCAGCACCGGCGTGTACATCTCCGGGTCCTCATCGAGCCATTCGCCGGCCAGTTCGCGGGTGTGCGGCTCGGGTGCGCCGGTCTCGTCATTCCAGGCGATCTCGGTCAGGAACAGGCGGCCGTTGATGGTGAACACGATGCGATTGCCGTCATCGTCTGCGGAGTAGCCGACGATGCCGGTGCCGCCTTCGCGCGCACGCTCGCGGCGGGCCTTCTCCTCGGCCGGCACGTCCTCGCTGTCGGCGGTTGCGCCCAACAGTTCGCGCGGGTCGGCCAGTTTGGTCTCATGGTGTTCGCCGGACTCGTCGAACCAGCTTAGCCACAGTGCGGTCACCAGATCCTCGGGGCCGTCGGAGCGCAGGAACAGGGCCCGCGAGCCGTCGCCCACGGTCTGTGCGGAGCGCGGTGCGCCGCAGCCGAACCGCAGCGTGCGCGCCCTGAGGCGTGGGAAATGCTTGATTGCGTCATTGACATCATTGGTTTCGCTCATACCTCACAACCTACGCGCCTGTGCGGTCAGCGGCGTGAGGCTTGTCCTAAGATGGGAACCATGCAGGTGACGATGATCGACGAAAACAAGTACGCCGAAATGATGGCCGACGTGGTGCTGCCCGCGCTCGAACAATGCCGCGAGGAGGGCTGGTTCGATCCGTCCGCCGCCGAACGTTCGGCCGGGGTCGAGCCGCTGTCCGGCATTATGGACACCGGCGGCCGCTCGGGCCAGCTGCACTACCTGTGCTACGATTCCGCCAAATTCGACGCGATTCGCGAACAAGGCGCCACCGCCGTCTTCCGCGGGGCCATCGTCATCAGCCACGGCTTCACCGAGTTCGCCGAGAAGTACGACGAACTGGTCTGGTACTTCCTGCTCGCCGGCTATTCGGTGTGCGTGCTCGAACATCGCGGCCACGGCAAGTCCGCGCGCGACGTGGACGATCATTGCATGGTGTGGATCGATGATTGGCGGCGCTACGTGGCCGATCTGGCCGGCTTCGCCGAAACCATCGGCCAGCAGTACGCGGCCGGCATGCCGCTGAACCTGTTCTGCCATTCGATGGGCGGCGGCATCGGCGCGGCCCTGCTCGAACGCTACCCCGCCCTGTTCGACAAGGCGGTGCTCTCCGCCCCCATGATCGCCCCCGCCACCGGCATGCCGTTGGGTGTGGCCCGTGTGCTGGTCAATGCGCTGTGCGGACTCGGCTTCGGCAAGAAGCGCGTGTTCGGGCAGTCGGACTTCACGCCGGAATTCTCCATGAAAGGCAACGAGGGCGCGTCCGAGGCGCGTGAACGCTGGTATTTCAGACTGCGTTGCGAAAACCGTGAATACCAGACCTACTGCGCGACGTTCGAATGGGTGCGTCAGGCGCTCAAGCTCAACCGGGCCGTGCTGCGCCCGTCCGCCTGCGCCGAAGTGGAGACGCCGGTGATGCTCTTCCAGGCCGGCCGAGACGTGTGGGTGCTCAACAAACCGCAGAACCGTTTCATCCAACTGGTCAAGGACGGCGGCGGCGAGGCCGATCTCGTGCGGTTCCCCGAATCACGCCACGAGATCTTCTCCATGCCCAACAGCACCTACAAGCCCTACCTCGAAAAGATCCTTGGCTTCTACGACGATCCGACGATCGACAGCGCCACGTACTGAGCGCCGCTGTACCCATCCGATGGGTAGAGTGGCTTGCGGAACAAGGCGAGAGAGGCGGACCCATGGCGAACGGCGTACGGCACACGAAAGGCGCACCGGCACCGCAGACCGGCTGGCGAGGCGGGCACGTCGTATCCGCGCGCGCCACGACCATCGGTCTGATGGCCATCCTGTTGTGGAGCGTCATGGCCGCCGCCGTGCGCATCGTCGCCGAGGATTTCGGCGCCACGCTCGGCTCGGCGCTCATCTACACGGTGGGCGGCATCCTGCTGCTGGTGTTCCGGCGGCCTGCGCCGATCCGAGAGTTCCCACGGCGATACCTGATCGTCGGCGGCCTGCTGTTCGTCTTCTACGAATCGTCGATATCCCTGTCGCTGGGCCTGGCCCCCACCGCCGAAGCCTCGGTGGAGGTGAGTCTGGTCAACTACCTGTGGCCCACGATGATGGTGCTGATGTCGGCCGCCATATCCCATCGTCGGCACGCGGTCCGCGCCGTGCTGCCGGGGGCGGTCGTGGCCACGGCCGGCGTGATGCTGGCGGTCGGCGGCAATTCCGGGCTTGACTGGCAGGCCGCCGTGCGGCACATCGCCGCCGACCCCCTGCCGTACGCGCTGGCGTTCGCGGGGGCGCTCGCATGGTCGGTGTATGCGGTGTTCACGCCCGCCATGAGTCATGGCGTGGACGGCACCTCGCTGTTCTTTCCGTGGGTGGCCGTGGCGTTGTGGATCATCCACGCCGCATCCGGTCAGGGATGGCCGTCCACGCCGCCGCGCCCGTCCGCCTGGCTGTTCGTGGTGATCGCCGCGGTGGCGATCGGCGGCGGCTACGCCTGTTGGGGCTATGGCATTCTGCATGGTTCGATGGAACGGCTGGCCATCGCCTCATACGCCACGCCGGTGCTGTCCACCGGGGCCAGCGCGGTGCTGCTGGGCCTGTCGTTGTCGCTGCCGTTCTGGTGCGGCGCGCTGCTGGTGGCCGCCGGCTCGGTGCTCAACTATCTGGTCAGCGCACGCGAATAACCCGGGGCTGGGCATACCGGGCGTATCGCCCGTGGGACGCTGGGCGAAGCCTGTGGAAATCATGAAAACTCGTGGCAGGTTCCGTGAAACTCGTCGATGCTCCATGAATCACGGGTTAGTGTGGCGTGAGCCTGCAAGTGATGGCCTGAAGCGCGAAGGTGAGGAATGGAAGACTCCGTTTGGAAGACGGTCATGGGATTGTCGCTGGTCCGGGGGATCGTGCCCCGGACCTTGTTCGGACTGACCGTGGTCGCGGCGATCATACTGATCGGCATACTGGCATTCGGCGGCAGACGACACCGCACGCATCCGCTGGTCGCCTCACTGGTTGCCGCCACGCTCGCCGGCGCGGGCGGACTACTGGCCACGTGGCTGATGTCCGACGTGTTCATGGTGTTCGGCGTATCGCTGGGTTGGCCGGTGACCCTCACCGTCGCGGGAGGCTTCGCGGGCCTCGGCTTCGTGCTAGCCGCCGCCGTGACGTTACGGGGAGCCCGTCGCGCGCTGGCCGTCGTGCTGGTGCCGCTGGTGCTGGCGTCCACCGCGCTCGGCGTGGACTCGATCTACGGCGAATACCGGACCATCGGCAATCTCGTCGGCTATACGCCGTACCCCCCGCTCGGTTCGGTCACCGTGCGCAAAGCCTCGATGAGCGTCGGCGAGTGGCGCGACAAGGCGCGCAAGGACGCTCTGCCATCCATGCCCGACTCGGGCAGGGTGTTCGCCGTCGACATCCCGAACACCGAATCCAAGTTCAAGGCGCGCAAGGCGATGGTCTACCTGCCGCCCGCCGCGCTGTCCGACCGCCCGCCGGCCCTGCCGGTGATGGAGCTGCTCGCCGGTCAGCCGGGCAGTCCCGGTCGCCTCATCGACGCCGGCAACATCGCCGCCACGATGAACGCTTACGCCGCCGAACACGACGGGCTGGCGCCGATCGTGCTCGCACCCGACCAGAACGGTTCGGCCATGCACAACAGCCTGTGCGCCGACACTACCCGAGGCAACGCCGAAACCTACCTCACCAAAGACGTGGTGAACTGGGCCACAACGACGCTGCCGGTAGCCAAGTCGGCCCGTATGTGGGCGATGGGCGGGTTCTCGCAAGGCGGCACCTGCACCACGCAGCTGGTGCCGCGTCACCCTGACATCTACGGTGCGATGCTGCCGGTGGATGGTGAGCTCGAGCCGACCGACGGCAGCGTCGAGACGATGGTCCGGCGATATTTCGCCGGCGACCGCAAGGCCTACAACAGGCAGGTGCCGGTCAACGCCATCGCCGCCACCGGCACGGCCGGCCAGGCGCTGTTCGCCGGCGCCGGCAAGGGGGATCGGAAGTCGGTCGCCAACATGCGCACCATCGCCGCGGCCGCGCGCGCGGCCGGCATGGAGACCACTGAACTGGTCGTGCCCGGCGCCGACCATGACTGGCATGCGGTGCAGGCGGTCTGGAACCCCGGTCTCGACTGGTTCGGCGCGCGAACCGGGCTGGGCGAAATGACGAAATCGTTGGAGGAATACCCACAAGTGGAGGTGTTGCAATGAGCGAAGAACAACAGCATGGGAACGCGCGGCCGGCGGCCATGCCGCAGACGCGGCGGCCTCTGCGGGACGCGGAACCCTCGCGGACGAAGCCCACCACGACCTCCCGCGCCACCAAACCGCATACGGCAAGGTCCAGCCATGCGGCGGAAAGCTGGCGTGAACTGGCCGGTGACATGCGGCAGTGGGCGGACGACCACCGGCTGGCCGTCACCGCCACGGCGGCGCTGGTGGCGCTGAATTTGGCGGCGTGGCTGGTGGCCGCGATGGCCGGATTCGCGTTTCCGCTGCGGCTCAGCACCAGCATGGCCGCATTCAACGCCGGCAAACTCATCTGCTCGCTGTTCCTGGCGCGCGGCGTCATCCAACTTATGGTCGACGCCGTCCTGTGGCTCGTCATGTTGTCGATAGCCGAACCATGGCTCGGCCGTGTGCGCACCGTCGTCACCGCGCTCGCCTGCGCGGCCGGCGGCGTGCTGGCGGGCCTGACCCTGTGCGCGGCGGCCGGATGGATGTTCCAGGACTCCCTGTTCGTCTCCCGCATGCGGTTCGCATTGAGCCCGCTGGTGTTGCCGGTCGGCGCGCTCATGGCGGCCAGCGCGTTCTGCAGCCACCTATGGCGCAGGCGCATCCGACTCGTCGGCTATGTGGCGATCCTGGTCACGTTGCTCTACAGTGGCAACCCCAGCGGCTACTGCATACTCGCCGCCGCGCTGATCGGCCATGCCGCCGGCCGTGTGATGGCCGGTCCGCCCGCGCACGTCGAAGCCGAATGGCACTGGCTGCGCAGCACCTCCTTCGAGGCGCGACGCATATTCGCGGCCATCGCCGTGGTACTGGCCCTGGGGCCGGTCATCGCCATCACCTCCCATAACCATGCGGGCCCGCTCAGCACGATCGGCCTGCTCATGAGCCCGGTTTCCGTCGACAACGGCATGCTGGCCAAATGCCTGGCTGGTGACACGCACGGCGGATGCTTCCTGCAGTTCAATCTGCTGCGGGCCTCGATGCCCGGCGCGGTGCTGCGCTCGCTGCTGCCCACTGCCGTGACCTTGGTGCTGGCGTGGGGCCTGTATCGCGGACGTCGGTTCGCGGCCATCTGCACCGTGGCCATCAACCTGTTCACGGTGACCATCGCCGTCGCCTACTATCTGGTCGTGCCGCTGAGCTTCGCGCCGGACGGCATGGCCTCCCTGCTGCAGCACGGCGCGATCGTCGCCTGCGTGGCGAACGTCCTGCCCCCGCTGCTGTTCGCCGTCGCCCTGCTGGCGGCAATGAAACACTTCCCGATTCGCATCGGCTGGCGCAGGCTGGTCGGCGGCATCGGCGCCATCGTGCTGGCCTGGCTGGCGTGCGCCGCCATATACCTGATATACGGTATTGCCCAACCCGCCACCTTCTCGCCACGCGCCACCGCCTCGTCGCTGCTGGCCGAACTGCCGGGCCGGTTCCTGCCCATCGGCTTTCTGAGCCATATGAAGCTGTCGTTCGTGCCGCGCACTCCAATGGCTTCGATCGTGTACCAAGGCATCGGCCTGGTGTTCTGGATCGTGGTGCTGGCCGTGGTGATCCACTGGATGGGCGACGTGAGCGAATCGAACGAGCTGGCCCGTGCGCGCGCTGAACGTCTGGTCGAAACCGGCGGCGAATCGATGAGCTTCATGACCACGTGGGAAGGCAACAGCTACTGGCTGTCCCCCACGGGCAGATCGGCCGTGGCGTATCGCGTGCTCAACGGCATCGCCCTGACCTGCACCGGACCGTTCGGCGATCCGGCGGAATGGATGGACGATCTGAACGGTTTCACCCAGTACTGCGTGGAACGTTCGCTGTCGCCGGTGTTCTACGGCGTGCATCGGGAACAGCGCGACGCGTTGCTGGAAGCCGGCTGGAACTCCATCGAGGTCGGCAGCGAGATGGTGGTCGACCCGCGCAACTGGAAGACGACCGGCAAGAAGTGGCAGGATGTGCGCACCGCCATCAACAAGGCCAAACGCGATGGCGTGAGCGACGTGCTGTCCACCTTCCTGGAAGCGTCGCTTGACGTGCGCGAGCAGATCGAGGACATTTCCGAGGAATGGGCGCAGCTCAAGGCGTTGCCGGAGATGAGGTTCACGCTCGGCGGCGTCGAGGAGCTCCGCGACCCGCGTGTGCGGCTGCTGTACGCCGTCGACGCGGACGGGCGCGTGTTGGGCGTCACCAGTTGGTTGCCGACCTGGCGCGAAGGGCGCATCGTCGGCTGGACGTTGGATTTTATGCGCCATCGCACCGACAGTCCCAACGGCATCATGGAGTTCCTGATCGCGCGCATGGCCGAGCGTCTGCGCGACGAGGGCGAAGCCGATCCCACGCACGCCGTGGAGTTCATGAGCCTGTCCGCGGCGCCCCTGGCCGGCATGAATCCCGATCGGGACAACGCCGGGGAGGACGGGGCACCGGCCAGCGAAGGCACGCAGGTGCTCCAACACGCGCTGCAGATCGTGGCCGACTGGATGGAACCCGCCTACGGCTTCCACTCGCTGTTCAACTTCAAGCGCAAGTTCCAGCCCACCGAAGTGCCGGTCTACGTGTGCTACCCGGACCCGGCGGCGTTGCCGCAGATCGGACTCGCCGTGGTGCGCGCCTACGTGCCCAGCGTGACGGCCGCCGAAGTGGCCGGCATGCTCAGCACGCTGCGGTCGTGAAGGTGTGCAACGGGTACGCAGGTTAGCCGATTCGAGCCTGAGACGGGGTATCTGCTTTCAGAGAGGTACATTTGGCCCCTTGCGGACAACTAACTGCCTTCAAAGAGGTGCCTGAACTCTGAAATCTCGAGTATGAGCGTTGCAATGACAACGTTTGTACTCGGGGTTTCCCGTATTCGGTGCCTCTTTGAACGAAGATAGCATTCTGCAGAAGCCCGAATGTACCTCTTTGAACGGAGAAAGCCTGACAAGGAGGGCGCGGCAAGCGCTATCTCCGTTTCGAGGGGCTGATTTGGTCTCTCCCGGAGGTCTACTCCTGTTTCGAGGGGCTGATGCCGAAGTATTCACGCTCCAAAATCGGCGGAATGGCGTTGGCGCGGATGGGTTTTTACATGCGGTCTAGCGGCCGACCAGCCCCTTGAAACGGGAGTAGACCTCCGGCGGGGGTCAAATCAGCCCCTCGAAAGCGGTTTTGCCGGTGCAGAGGTGTCGTTGACTGCATCGCGAGCCGCCTCGACGTAGTAACGTGGGGCGTATGAGCGAACGTAACGAACACAATGACGGAAATACGCAAACCGCATACTTCGCCGGCGGCTGCTTCTGGGGTCTGGAGCGCTACTTCCAGAACGTCGACGGCGTCACGGACACCACGGTCGGCTACGCGCAATCCACCGTCGAATCGCCGACCTACGAGCAGGTATGCGCGGGCGGCACCGATGCGGCCGAAACCGTGAAAGTCGAGTTTGACCCGGCACAGGTCAGCCTGCGGACGCTGACATTGCTGTTCCTGGAGGTCATCGACCCGTTCTCCGTGGACCAGCAGGGCGAGGACCGCGGCCGGCAGTACCGCACCGGCATGTTCTACACGGACGAGACGCAGCGCGCCGTGTATGTGGCGGCTCTGGAGCAGCTGGTCGACCGCCAGCCGCAGCGCCCGGCCGTACTGGTCGAACCGCTGCGCAACTTCTACCCGGCCGAGGCACACCATCAGGACTATCTGGTGAACAACCCCGGCGGCTACTGCCATGTACCGATCGCCGCAATCGCGAACGTAAAACGCCGTCAGAAGTACGTGGAACGCATCTGGGATCTGACGCTTGAGCAGTTCGCGGTCACGCAGAACGCCGCTACCGAGCGCCCGTTCGTCAACGAGTACGACGAGAAATTCGAGCCCGGCATCTACGTGGATATCGTCAGTGGCGAGCCGCTGTTCTCGTCGCAAGACAAATTCGATTCCGGCTGCGGCTGGCCCGCGTTCTCCCGCCCGATTGCCGGTGACTTGCTGACCGAGCATGAGGACCACCGCATTCCGGGCCGCGACCGCATCGAAGTGCGCACGTCGGACACACAGATTCATCTGGGGCACGTGTTCCCCGACGGGCCGGCCGACCGAGGCGGCCTGCGCTACTGCATGAATTCCGCCGCGCTGCGTTTCGTGCCGCGCTCGCGTATGGTTGAGGAAGGCTACGGCGACTGGATTGCGGTTGTGGATGGGGATGATAAGGCATGAGCATGGAGAATATCGCGGGCGCTCGCAAGCCCGCCAAGCGTGAGGATGAGCACACGGTCGCCGGCGAGCATCGCATGATGCGCCGTGCGGACCGCGAGGTGACCGATCCCGAGCGGATCGCCGCGATCATCGCCGCCTGCGACATCGTTGAAGTGGCCTATGCGGATGCCGAGGGCCTGACTATCGTGCCGCTGAATTTCGGCTTTGATTACGACGAGGCGACTGGCAAGCTGACGCTCTGGTTCCACTCCGCGCCGCGCGGCCGCAAGCTCGACGCGATTCGCGCCGCCGCCGGTGGCCGACTGCCCGTGGCTTTCACCATGCAGACCGACTGCGAGGTGGTGGCGGGCCGCACCACGTGCAATTGGGGTGAGGCGTTCAAGTCGATCGTCGGCAATGGCACGGCGTCACTGGTCGAGGATCTGGATGAATGCCGCCACGGCTTGCAGACGCTGATGGCGCAGCAGGCGCATATGCCGAATGTGGAATTCACTGATGCACAGGTCCGCAGCGTCACGGTGTGGAAGATTGAGTCCGACTACTTCACCACCAAAGTCCGCACCAAACCCGTGCCCGCACACATGCATCAGCGTTAGCCGGGGATAGCGCGCCACCTCCCCACTGGCGGGAGGCAGCGCGCAGCGCCGGTGGATGGCCCACGTCCGGACCCGATAGACTTGCCGCCATGGCAGCAGTGACAGTGGTAATTACCAGCTACAATCAGGGCCCGTTGATTCACGAGGCAGTCGAGTCGTCATTTTTTAGTGGCATTCGCAGCTATCGAATTATCGATGATATCGGCTATCGCAGTATTCAAGTCATACCCAACAGAACGCATGGACTCCAGCAGGTTGGGATTTGGCGCACATGTTCGTTCTCTCACAGTGATACCTCGATGTGCTTAAAGTTGCTTGCAAAATCTAATGTAACGGACGTTAAGAACGGTTTTCGGATAATCAATTAAGATTGGCGGCTAGTATAAGCATCTTTCTAATTACTGTACTCAATACGCAAGCTGGGGTCTGTCTCGTATGTGTCAATATCTTGTTGTAAGAGGTGACCAAATCAGTGAGCATTGTTTTGCGTTCATCTTGGCTAAAATGACCATGCTCATGGACATTGGTTGACAGGAATGACTGAATATCCCAGACCTCCAATCGTTCAGCGAAGCCCATATCCGCTGCCAAATCCCAAGCAGTTTTCACTCGGTCTTTCACCGTGATAATGATTGGATGAAGGCCATTCTTGATATTGCGCTGGCATTTCTCCATAAGCAACGTGGCTGGAGCGGTAGTGCAGTGTATGGCGGTATCTCCGATATTGAAGTCGCCGCCTCGCCCGGTGGGGTCATCTGCTACTGAAGCTCCGTTGATTTCCACTTCCGGCATGATAATAGACAGCTTTGCTGCCACGAGCTGCTGCAGCACCGTGCCCTCGTACATGGTACCGGGATTCTCTTTTTGCCGCTTCTTGGCCTGCTCTAACAGATTGCCTACTGCTGCGGTGATTGAGAGTGACTCATCGGCCTCTAGCCTGAATGGCTTGCTATTGAAGAACTTGCGTATACGATCAATCCAAAAACGCTCTATCTCGCTGAAATCTTTGCTGGACGGCCGCTCTTCATTAATGAGCGCTGCATAATCTTTCATTATGCCCATAAGGCCGCGGCTAGTTCGACCACCTTCGGACGCGAGCACCCTCTTGATGTGGTACTCCTCTAAAATGCTTTGGCAGTTCGCACCACTCAGTCCTTTGACCTGTCCTTCTTTACCCGTGAGATAATCATCGGGATTGATTGGCAATGTATCTTTCGAGAAGGCGCGGTTGAGCTGCAGTATGCCGGCTAGGTTGCCTTTGGTGTTAATGCCGTGGCTCTTTCGAAACTCCTCGATGGCGTCAATACCCATGCTCGCTCTCCTTCGACGACTATCAAGCTGACCGTAGCTCGTGTTGCTGCTTTGCCTTGTCCAATGTACCGCGAAGTGCTGGCATGAAGTAGTGCTCGCCAAGCCATTCGACTACAGGTACTGCCACTGCGTCACCGAAGCCGAACAAGGCTTGGTTGGTGCGCAGACCATTAAGGTTGTAATGAGATGCGCCCATAAGTGCCGCGTACTCCTTTGGAGTCATCCAGCGCACTGCCGTCGACCCCTTGCCGAGTCGTACCACGGCTTGTCTTGAAGAACCCCCGCGAGCTGTTCGTAGACATCCCGAAATGTCATCCGCTCGGACTTCCCACGTGGGTTTCCCGTTCCGAGTGCGCCTGTATGCCGTTCGATAAGAGATGAACGGATTGTCCTTCAGCTTCATCACTCTCTCTGATTGCACAGCGGACAGTGAGTCAAGAAATGCCGTTAGCTTGCCCTTAGGCCACCATCGGGAATCATCGTCTGACATCTCTTCGGCGTACATGCCAAAGCCCGCCATAAGTGGTTCCGGCGGTTCCGGCAGAACTGCCCTGTGCATACGCAGGGAGGTATCGGCAAACACCTGTTGCAACCAATCTGGCCGTAGTGGGGAATTGGCTTGCGAGCCCTCAGGAGGATTGGTTAGGCCGACCAAGAACAGTCTGGGGCGGGACTGGGGCACAAAACGCCGAGCGTCGATTGACAGCGCGTCAACTGAATATCCCAGTTGGTTGAATGCGCTTACTGCTGCTGCTATATCCTCGCCTGAGTGAGACGTAGCAAGACCTGCGACATTCTCAAGTACGGCTACAGGTGGCCTATTGTTGCCCATCTCTTCCAGGAGGCGGATATACTGCCAGAAAGCGCTGGACTGTTTGCCGTTCAACCCTGTACGGGTTCCAGCCAGAGATATATCGGTACAAGGGGAGGAGCCCCAAGCAATGGAGATATTGTGAGGCAAGTCAGAGCCATGTAGCTCACCCATGTCCCCCTCGATCAGGGTATGTTCCTGCTCATTGTTGCCGAACTGGTTCCTATACATCTGGCATTTGGCGTGATCTATATCGTTCGACCACGCCACGTGGAAGCCAGCCTCTTCGAGGCCTAGGCGGGCAAGCCCTATGCCGGCAAAGAACTCAAGCGCTTGTGGTGCGGTTGAGCCGATACGGGTAGCCCCGCTGGATGCACCAGTCATGCCCTGTTCCTTTCCGATTTCTGACATTCACTGGTACTAGTGTACGTGCTGCTTGCTATGAAATCGTATGCGTATTCGCTGTGGCGCGCTCCTCCTATGACATCTACCAGCATTTTTTGGCGGCGAAACGCGCATTTGATTACGCAATCGCGTGGATTGAAGATGTCGGGAAAGGCGCTCTCGACTATTGTGGTAGCCAAGAGAAGCGATCCGTTTCCGAGGTGAGATTCGGGAACGGTCCGACTCTCGGCAGTGATTTATCTACGCAGACAAGCCAAAGGAGCCTCGCCATGATTCTCGTCACCACCACCCCGTCCGTCGACGGATACACCATCACCAACTACCAGGGCATCGTCTTCGGCGAAGTGGTATCCGGTGTGAACATGTTCAAGGATCTTGGCGCGGGCCTGCGTAACATGTTCGGCGGCCGCAGCCAGGGCTATGAGGAAGAGCTGATGCGTGCCCGCAACGAGGCCATCGCCGAGATGCAGCGGCGCGCGGAGGCGATGGGCGCGCACGCCGTGGTCGGCGTGGACATCGACTACGAGGTGCTCGGCGCCGACAACGGCATGCTTATGGTCACCGCATCCGGCACCGCCGTGCAGATTTCACGGCGTGCCTGAGGATTTGAACGGGCTGCGCGGAGGTCGCGCGGATTATAACGCGCAGACGATCAGGTAGATCGCCACGATGTGGCAGGCGTACCCGATGACCGTGCCCAAGTGGAACACTTCATGGAACTCGAACCAGCCGGGCACGGGGTTGGGTCTGCGCAACGCGAAGCACACGGCGCCGGCGATGTATGCGGCCCCTCCGCATGCGATGAGTATGGTTGGCGCGGGGCCTACTGCGGGAGCCGTCCAGAGCTGCGGAATAAGCGTTACCGGGGCCAGTCCCAACACGACGTATACGGTGGTGAACACCCAGTTCGGCGTCCGCAGCCAGACGATATGCAGTATCGTGCCAATCGCCGCGGTCGTCCAGATTACCGTGAGATATGGCCGGCGAATCGCCGGGTCGAGCGCGAAAAGCACGGGTGTGTTGGTGCCTGCGATAATGAGGAAGATATTCGAATAGTCGATGCCGCACAGCACACGGGTCACCGCCGTGCTTCGCCACGGCACGACGTGCAGGAGCGAGCTGTTGCCGAACAGCAGCATGGCCGATGCGCCGTACACCGCGCACGCCGCTTTGACAGGGCCGGACGGTGCGATGCAGATCAGCACGATGGACGCCGCGATGCACAACGGTAGGGTGGCGAGGTGCAGCCATCCACGCAGTCGGGGTTTGCGATTGCCGAATGCGTCCACGGGGACGATGCGGCGTCTGACCGTTTTCAGTGCTGCCTTGGCTTGGCGGTAGTGCGACTGCGCGGCCCGGTATCGCGCCGACGCGCGATTCAGTGCGGCGACGGCATCGTCCATCCGGTCGCCGGTGTGCGGAGGCGTGGTCGTCGCGGCGGGGGACGCCGCCCGTGCCGTGCCGGTGGGAGCGCTCATATCGATCACCTCGCTGTGGCCGGCGCGTTTCCGGCCGCTAACTTACGTTACCGTAACGTAGTACGGGGCGGCGCGGCAGTCAAGGTCGGCAACGGCAATCCGGTGCATGTTCGATTATCCCGATTCGGTCGCGCCGCGGACGAAGGTGCACGGAGCGCTTCACCGTGAGCGTAATTACGGAATGAGAGCCGCCGGCAAGGGTTGGGTGGAGCGAAAGGTCAAGGTCGGGAGCCCGGAACGGTGCCGGATGCGGCAACGAACCCGGTCGCCGGCGTCGCTGGATGGTGACATCGCGGCGGCGGTCGCACGGTCGGCTGCCAAGCCGCATTACTCCGCGCGTGCAACGCGTTGATTGAAGGAGTACCGATTATGGCGATGTTTCCGTCTCTGATGAATGACACGATGTTCTCCGACCTGTTCGACGATCCGTTCTTCGAAGGTTGGCGCAACGTGGATCATGCCGTTGCGGACGGTCCGACCATGCAGACGGGCATGATGAACACTGATGTTCGGGAGACCGATAAGGACTACATCGTCGACATCGACATGCCCGGCTTCAGGAAGGACGATGTCTCGCTGAATCTGCAGAACGGCTATCTGACCGTTTCCGCGCGTCGCGACGACTCCCACGAAGACAAGGACTGCAATGGCCGTTGGCTGCGTCGTGAACGCTATGCCGGCTCCTGCTCGCGCAGCTTCTTCGTTGGCGAGGACGTGAAGGATTCCGACATTCACGCCAGCTACAAGGATGGCACGTTGTGCTTGGAAATGCCGATGCCGGATATGCGATAACCCTTTCCGTCGATCTTCAGGGGAATATCAGCCTTTCGTGTTATGTTTTCTCCCTATGAAAAAGGTGTATGTATATGTATTGAACGACATGGCGGAATGTGAAATAGGTTATATTCTACAAGCGTTCAGTATGGAAAAACTATTAAAAAATGGAACAAAAGAATTTGAAGTAGAAACGGTTGCTTGTAATAAGAAACCCATCCTAACTTTGGGCGGGTTGACCATTATTCCGGATCGCGCTATATCGGAAGTCGATTTCAGCAATATCGCGGCTCTGCTTTTGCCGGGTTCTTCCGCTTGGGGCAGTGAAGACAATCAGGAGATATTGAAAAAGGCGCAGGAGTGTCTACGTAATGATATTCTGGTTGGTGCTATTTGCGGGGCAACTCTTGCGCTTGCCGATTATGGTATATTGGATAGATTCAAACATACAAGCAACTCTCTGGAATATCTGAATTTCTTCTCAAAGAACTATGCAGGGCAGGACTTGTATGTTTGTTCTAATTCTGTTTCGGACAGGAACCTGGTGACGGCAAATTCGGCAGGTTCATTGGAATGGACAAAAGATATTTTAAAGAATCTTAATGTGTATTCCGATAAGAAGATTGATGCATTTTATAATTACTATTCAACAGGCGATGCGAAGTATTATGATGAGCTCCTACAATAGAGGGTGGTCACGGGTCGTTGGCTTTCCCGCGGGAGCCGGATTACATGCATGATTTGTTCGCAGTGAGCCGTATGCACTACGATATGGCTGGTTATCGTAGTGCTCGCCCTCCCATGGGGTGAGCCGACTCCTTTTGGCTGTTGCTGCTCGATCTACACGGGCCGATTCTCGCAATCGCACTTGTCCTGATTTGGTGGCGATGACTCTTTACTCTATACTCGGCATAAAGACCCAGCAAAGGAGCATGCGACATGAACGCCGTTAAACATATCCTTATGACGGTCTGCACAGGCATTGTCCTCTGGCTCATGACATTGGTGGGAGGACTCGCTTGGGCGATGTTCTCCACCCCGGGCAGCCGGCAGCGCACAGAGGCGCTCTGGGGAGCCGTCTACTTCGAGACAAGCCCCTCCAAGAACGGGGTTCTGATGCAATTCGGATTGGAGAACATGCGATCGGTCCTGCTGTTGCTGCTCGCTTGCCTTGCGGCGTGCGCTGCAATCAGTCTGATCGCGAAGGCCTGCATCAAAGGCCATGCGGCAATGTGCAAGCCGAAGCGAATCACCCGCTAGCAGGCGCTTGCATGTGCCGTACTTGGACCATGCGCCGATGCCACGGCCGCCATATGCCTGACAGGATTATACGGCCCTCCCTTCGGCTGGCTGGTCGTCGTGCAACAGATGAGTGGGATATGAATTCTATCTGGTGCGCTTGTAGGGCAACGAGTCGCTGGTCAATTCCAAGCCGTCGGCGACTTTGGCCGCGTCACTATTGGACAGCGAACCAAACCACTTGTATAGATCACCGGGCAGGAACTCGTAACGCTGCCCGCAACGGACGAGCGATGGCTTCAACAAACCGGCCTGCTGCCAGTCGGCAAGAACAATGTCGCCCGGCTCGTTCCAGTTGATGTTGCCAGTGACTTTGACGATCACGCCCGATACACCGTCGTCGCCGACTTCGGTGACGACCACCGGCCGGACTTTGCCGACGCCCGGATGGTCGGGGAACTCGACCCACATCAGCCACACGTCATAGGGCTTCATATCAGAGGTTGTCATAGATGTCATCTTCCGGGTCGTCCCAATCGGCCGGCATGATCGCACGCCCCGATGCGGAACGCTCGAACCTGCGCACCGTGTTCACCTTGACCACGCGTCGCGGACCATAGCCTCCGGCGACATAGCCGGCCAAGTACGCGCCGATGAGCGACGTGAGATTGTCGCCACGGCTTTCCGCAACCTCTTCGGCGGTCTTGTACACAGGCAAAGACTCAACAGCTGTCATCACACACCACCTTTCCTGATTGCTCCAATTATATCGATTGCGCTTGGCGGTTTACGAGCGTCATGCGACGGACTTACGCAAGAGACCACATAACCCAGCCGGACAGGGAACGTCAGTCGTCGTCATCGTCCCATCCGCGCGGATATAGTCCGACTCCATCCCCGCGATACGCAACTGGCCTGATGATGCAGTCGGCGTCGTGATTGACCTTAAGTTCCGGATATCCATCCGCGTCGCGGCGGATGTCATCATGCACAGCATCAACGGGATGGATCGGGCCGCGCATGACAGGCCCCCGGCTTCCGCCGTAATCACCACGCTCGGCGGATTCGCTCCACTGTTCAAACTTTTCGTCTGGAATATTCATAGCACGCCTCCATCGTCACCCAACTTGTATGGAAGAATTTAGGGTGTGTTTACACTAGTTGTTTTTGCTGGTGTTTTTGAGTTGGATGGCGATGAGGGCGAGTTGGAGGTTGGCGAGGAAGGTAGCGTCGAGCCTGTCGTAGCGGGTGGCGGCCTCGCGGTAGTGCTTCATACGGTTGAAGATGCGTTCCACGACGTTCCGCCCCTTGTGCGCCTGCCTGTCATAGTCCCATGACTCCGCGCGGTTTCTCTTGGGCGGCACGACCGGCGTCAGGCCATATCAAAATGTGTTGTCACGAAGCTGGCTGTTGTCAAAACAAAAGGGCTGGAATCGTTGGTATTTCAACGATTCCAGCCCTTTACTTGCTGGTGCGAGTGGGGGGAGTTGAACCCCCACGAGCATACACTCACTGCCACCTGAAGACAGCGCGTCTACCATTCCGCCACACTCGCAGACAATCGACTAACTTACACCCAGATGCGCAATCATACAATCTTCGGCGTGTCGCGGTTGGCGGTTGGCGGTTGCCGTTCGGCGATCCGCAGGTGGCGGCATGATGCCGCGGCCGTCGGCGCGCGACGGCTACGGCATCACAGTCCCGGCTTGCGTTCGCCGTTGCCGTAGAAGTGAGCCATCGCGTCGTCGCGGAACTCATCGAAGTATCCGCCGTCGATGGCGGCGCGGATGTCGTCCAGCAGCTTCACGAAGAAATGTTCGTTGTGAATCGTGGCCAACGTGAAACCGTTGAATTCGCGTGCGCGAAGCAGGTGATCGACGTATGCGCGCGAGTAGTGACGGCACGTGTAGCAGTCGCATCCTTCCTCCAGCGGGCCGAAATCGAACTTGTGCTGGGCGCGTTTGATGTTGTATCGGCCCGACCTCGTGTAGATCGCGCCGTTGCGGGCGCAACGTGCGGGGGCCACGCAGTCGAAGGTGTCGCCGCCGTTCTCCACGCAGGCGAAGATGTCATCCACGGAGGCGATGCCGAGCACATGACGTGGACGGTTCTCCGGCATCGCGTCGCAGATCCATGCGCAGGTGTCGCCGATGAGACGCTTCTCGATCGCGCCGCCGATGCCCACGCCGTCGAAGTCCAGAGAGGCGATCTGCGCGGCCGCGCGCCGGCGCAGGTCCTCATAGTTCGCGCCCTGCACCACGCCGTACAAGGCCTGATACGGCCTGCCCAGGCGTTCCGCCGTCAGCCGCTGGTGCTCGTCCACGCAGCGACGGGCCCAGCGGAAGGTGCGCTCCACCGAGTCTTCCTGGTAGGAGCGGGTGTTCATCAGCGTGGTGAGTTCGTCGAACGCGAACATGATGTCTGCGCCGATTTTGTGCTGGATGCCCATCGAAATCTCAGCGGAGAAACGATGTGCGTCACCATTCAGAGGCGACTTGAATGTCACGCCGTCCTCGTCCACCCAGGCCATGCGTTCCTTGCCCTTGGCGATGATGTCGTCCGACTTCATGCCGGTCACGTCCATCGCCAGCGTCTTTTTGAACCCGACTCCTAGGGACATGACCTGGAATCCGCCGGAATCGGTGAACGTGGGCCCGTCCCAGTTCATGAAGTTCGCCAGCCCGCCGGCCGCGTCCAGCACGGCCTCGCCCGGGCGTTCGAACAGGTGGAAGGCGTTGGCCAGCAGACACTGCGCGCCGAGCTCCTTCATTTGCTCGGGCAGCACGGCCTTCATGGCGGCTTGCGTGCTCACCGGCACGAACGCGGGTGTGCGAATATCGCCGTGGGGCGTGTGGATGATGCCGGTGCGTCCGTATCGGGCACCGTCTCGCCCAAGCCCGCTGGCCGTGGATGGCAGGCGGGTGATTGTTTCGAAATGGAAGGCGCTGCGGTCGCCGGGCTGGCCGGGCTGCGCGCCCAACGGATGTTCAAGAAGGCTGATCGTCATATGTTCACTTTAGGCAGAAGGGCCAGAAAAGGGCCGGAAATTGTGAAGAACTCGGTTTCGAGGGGCGGATTTCGCCGCTCCCGAACGTCTACTTCCGCTTCAAGGGGCTCCCGGTCAAGTAGGCCGGCTGCAAAAATGGCGGAATGGCGTTAAATGAGGGCCCTTGATACTCGGAATTGACCGCGCGAACAGCCCCTTGAAGTGCAAGTAGATGTTCCCGAAACAGGAAATCAGCCCCTCGAAGCCGAGATGCCCATAAGACTCTGCGATGATTACGCATAGACTTTCAATCAACGTTCAGAAAACCCTCAGATTAACTGCCTTTACTAATGAGGTAGCACACGAGAAGCGGCAATGAGCAAGCGCCCGAATAGCCGCCGAACAGACGTGATAAGAATTTAGGAAAAGGAGTAGCAATGGCTGACGAATTCAACCCGCAGGGCGTCGACCAGACCCCGCGGAATAACGAAACCCCCAATGATACTGCCGATGCCGGCAACGCCGAGCCGAAGAACCCGTTTGTAGGCGGCGACTCGGTCGATGCCGGCAACGCCAGCGATTCCAACGAGCAGCAAGCCCCGGTTTCCCCGGCCGCCCCCGCTGCCGATCAGCAGCCTACGCAAGCCGCTACCGACACCGCCGCCACTGAGCCCATCCCGGACTACGCCTCCGCCAAGGGCGAGAGCACGGTGGTCTCCTCCTCGCCGGCTTCTCCGGCAGCGCCGGCCGCAGACCAGACCTCGGCCACAACTCCGCTGTACCGCCCGGCCCCGGAATACGGCGCTTATGGTCCGACCCCGACTCAGGCACAGGGCCAGCAGGGCGGCCAGGCCGGCAACAATGCCCAGCCCACGCAGCAATTCCCGTTCGGTCAGCCTGCACAGCAAACCCCACAGGGCCAGCAAGGCAACCGCAATCCCTACTACACCAATAACCCGCAGCCGCAGGGCAACGGCAATCCGTTCAATCCGCCCACGCAGCCGCAGCAGAACATCGGCAACCCATTCGCCAGCCAGTCCGGCCAGAATGGCCAGAATGGCCAGCAGCCCCAGCAGGGCGGTCTGTTCGGTTTCGGCACTCCCGGTACCGGTACGCCGAACGGTCAAGGTCCGACCCAGCCGGGACAGCCCGGTCAGCCCGGCCCCGCCAAGCAGGGCATGTCCAAGACGGCGAGCAACATCCTCATCGCCGTGGTCGCCGCCGTCGTGTCCGCGGCCCTGTGCCTGGGCCTCGGCTACGGCGCCCTCACCAGCGGCCTGATCACCCTGCCGACCAGCAATTCGCTGTCCAACGTCAGCTCGAATAAGTCCGGCTCCGGGTCCGCCACCGCCAAGAGCGGCGAAGCCCCCGACTGGCAGACCGTCGCCAGCGATGTCTCCGGCTCCGTGGTCTCCATCCAGACCGCGTTGAGCAACGGCACCGCCAAGGGCTCCGGCGCCATCATCGACACCGAAGGCCACATCATCACCAACAACCACGTGATCTCCGGGGCCCAGCAGATCCAAGTGACGCTTGCCAACGGCAACATGTATTCCGCCACGCTTGTCGGCACCGACACCACCACCGATCTTGCGGTCATCAAGCTCGACAACCCGCCGAGCGACCTCAAGGCCGTGAAATTCGCCGATTCCGACAAGCTCGCCGTCGGCGAGAACGTGATGGCCATCGGCAACCCGCTCGGCTACGACGACACCGCCACCACCGGCATCGTCTCCGCCCTGAACCGCCCGGTGACCGTGACCGACGATAACAACAACGAGATCGTCACCAACGCCGTCCAGATCGACGCGGCCATCAACCCCGGCAACTCCGGCGGTCCGACCTTCAACGCGGCCGGCCAGGTGATCGGCATCAACTCGTCCATCGCCTCGACTGCCACCTCATCCGACTCCGCCGGTTCGATCGGCATCGGCTTCGCCATCCCGTCCAACCTCGTCAAGCGTGTGGCCGACGAAATCATCAAGGACGGCAAGGTCAAGCACGTTGCCCTCGGCGTGGTCATCAAGTCCGACACGGTTGAAGCCGACGGCGTGACCCGCGGCGGCGCGACCATCACCAAGTCCAGCGCCACCGGCAGCGCGGTCGTCTCCGGCGGCCCGGCCGACAAGGCCGGCCTCAAGGAGGGCGACACCATCGTGGCCTTCAACGGCAACGCGGTGAACAACAACTACTCGCTGCTTGGTTACGTTCGTGCCGCGGCTTTGGGAGACAAGGTGACGCTGACCATCGTGCGCGATGGCAAGACCATGGATGTGGACGTGACGCTCGATCAGGAGGAGTCGTCGGTGAACGGTTCGTCCGGCGCCAACGGCAACAGCAACGGCCAGAACAACAAGCGCAACCGGAACGGCGACGGCGCCAACGGCAACAACGGCGGCGACGATGGCAACGGCCAGAACGGCAACGGCCGCAACGATGGAGGCACCGGTGACGGCGGCGGCTTCACCGATCCGTTCGGCCTGTGGTAAAGGCCTGCGGTAAAGCGGATGGCGCGTCGCGCGGCGGTGGACGATAGTCGCTGAACGCGCGTCGGGCCGGTCAGGGGCCGTGGCGGTGAGCGAGTCTGCCGCCTCGGCCCTTTCGCATATCCGATGCGTTCGGCGTGCCGCGCAGACTCGGCCATGCGGCGGATTGGGGGCGCGATGCGCGGGGCAGGATGTCCCGAGCGATACCCATAATTATGGATACACATAACTGAATACGAACATCTTTACGCCGTGTATCGGAAGGTCACGCGGGAGCTGAGCGATGCGAGGCCCCAGGCATGGACGCCGGTGGGTTAACAAGGCGTGACCACAGCGCCGATTGCGCGGGCCACGCTTGCCGCAATCGACTCCGTATACGAGCGTAAGGAGCAATGATGAGCGCACTCATCAGATTCTTCACCAAAATCCTCGATATTTGCCGGCTTGTACCGATGCTTCCGGTCGTCGTCATCGCCGCGATTCCGTTGGCTTTACTAGGCGATTGGCATCCTTGGGGGCACGCGGCCGACATTGCGATGCTGGGCGATCCGGGCTTCGGCCAATGGCTCATCATCGCGCTGGTGCTGATCATCGTGGCCGACACCGTGCGCGGCATGATCGACGATCTGCGGCACGGGCAGGTCGGCGTCGATCTGCTGGCCGTGGTCGCGATTCTCTCTACTGTGGCCGTCCACGAATACTGGGCGAGCTGGGCGGTGATGCTGATGGTCACGTCCGGTGAAGCCATCGAGGAGTACGCCCAGGCCAAGGCCGAACACAGTCTGACCGCACTGATGGAAGCGGCGCCGCGGACCGCGCACGTCGTCAGCCTCCCCGGCGTGGGACGCGACTCGGCAGGCGATGCCGGCGATGCATCCGAGGGCTTCCGCCGCGTGGGCCAGTTTGCGACGGCGTCGGCCGCGCATCGATTCGATACGGTGCCGGTCGAACAGGTGCGGCTCGGCGACGTGCTGATGGTGTTGCCGGGCGAAACCGTGCCGGTTGACGGCGAACTGTTGTCGGGCTCGGCCACGCTTGACCTGAGCGACATCAACGGCGAGCCGGTGCCGCGTGAAGTGTTCGCCGGCGCCCGCGTGATGTCCGGCGCGGTGAACGGCTCGACTGCATTGACCATGCGTGCCACCCAAGTGGCCGCCGATTCGCAGTACCAGCGCATCCTCGAGCTCGTGGCCTCCGCGCAGGAATCGCGGCCAGCCGTGGTGAAAACCGCTGACCGCTTGGCCGTGCCCTTCACCGTGCTTTCGTTGGTGATTGCCGGCGTCGCATGGGCGGTGTCCGGGGTGCCGACGCGATTCGCCCAGGTGCTGGTGTTGGCCACGCCCTGCCCGCTGCTCATCGCCGCACCGGTGGCGTACATCGCCGGCACGGGTCGTCTCGCCGCGGCCGGCGTGCTGATCAAGGCGCAGGATGTGCTGGAGAATCTCGGCCGCGTCACCCAGGTGTTCTTCGACAAGACCGGCACGCTCACCGTCAAACAACCGCAAGTGGTGCGCGTCGAGATGCTGCCCGGCGCGGCGACCCAGTTCGACGGGGACCATGTGCTGATGATGGCCGGCGTGGTGGAAAGCTATTCGGTGCATATCCTGTCCAAAGGCATCGCCAAGGCCGGAACGGAGGCGATGGCCAGACTGCGCCGGCAGTCCGAGAACGATGGGCGGCCATGCCCCGAGTCGGACGCCGTCTGGTTCGGCGTCGGCCGCGAGCATCCGGTCGTCAAGGGCATCAACGAGGAGGCCGGCAAGGGCGTTTCCGGCGAGGTGAACGGACACGTGGTGCGTGTGGGCCGGCTGTCGTTTGCCGCCGCCGGGAAGGACGGATTCCTGACGGCCGGCAACGCCGACCCCACTGGCCCGCGTCACGACCCGCGGCCCGGAACGGAGGCCGCCGGCGGAACGGAAGAGGATGTCCGCACGCGCTTCGGCCTGCTGCAGCCGGACGAGATGGCATCCTACGTGTCCATCGACGGCCGATTGATCGCACGCATCGTGCTGCGTGATGTGCCGCGCGCCAATGCCGGGACGGCGCTCGCCAAACTGCATGCGCTGGGCGTCGCCAGACTCGCCATGCTCACCGGCGACAAGCGCGCCTCGGCCGACATCATCGCGAACGAGGTCGGCATTGACGAGGTCCACGCCGAACTCTTCCCCGAAGACAAGGTCGCCGCCGTCAAGTCCGCCGCGGAAGACGGCAACGCCGTCACGATGATGGTCGGTGACGGCGTGAACGACGCCCCGGTGCTCGCCGTCGCCGACATCGGCGTGGCCATGACCGACGGCACCTCCACCGCCGCCTCCGAAAGCGCCCAGGTGGTCATCATGACCGATGACATCGCGGCCGTGCCGCGCGCCATCGCCATCGCCCGCCGCACCAAGCGTGTGATGCTGCAAGCCGTTATCGTCGGTCTTGCGCTCGCCGTGATCGGCATGATCGCCGCCGCGTTCGATCTCATTCCGGTCGTCGTCGGCGCATTCCTCCAGGAGGCCATCGACGTGGTGAGCATCCTCTGGGGCCTCACCGCCCTGATCGATCGAGATTAGGGGACACGGCCCGCCGCGTACCGCGACATGGAGCCGGCCGCCGCACCGATCGCATATCGGTGCGGCGGCCGGCTTGTTTTTTGTCGTCGCTCTTCTTGCGTTCATGCCGTAAGGCCCGTTCCGGGCGATGCCGATGCCGCCCGTCTCGAAGCGCGGAACCGCGCCCGTCGGCATCCGGGCGAAATCCATCCCCGTATATTCCCTTGTGAACACAGGGTTTTCGGCGTCTCGTTAACGAAGACGTCATACGTGAGACGTTTTGGAAACACAAGGGCAACACGACGCGCGAAAGGGGTTGGGATAAATGGGCATGTAACTGCTTGGGCGTCGTGCGAGAGAGGAACAGGCGTATGGCGAAGTTGGGAATGATGCGACCGGTCGTGGCCGCTATGGTGCTCGCCGCGGTGGTCGCCTTGACCAGTGGCTGTGGCTGGGGCCGCACCGTGGCCGACAGAAAGGCCATGGAATCCGATGGCTCCGGCACTCCTGCGCAAAGCTGTGTGGATACCAGCGCAAAGAGCATCGCCATCGGTTTCGTGAACTCGCTGAGCGGCACCATGGCCCTCTCTGAGAAGACCGTGTCCGATTCGCTGCATATGGCGGTCGATGAGATCAACGCCAAGGGCGGTGTGCTCGGCAAGAAATTGGAAGTCGTGCAACAGGACGGCAAGTCCGAACCGGCGGTGTTCGCGGAGAAAGCCAAGACCCTGATTGAAAAGAACTGCGTGGCGGCGGTGTTCGGCGGATGGACTTCCGCGTCCCGCAAAGCCATGAAGCCGGTGTTCGAAGCGGACGACGCGCTGCTGTTCTATCCGCTGCAGTATGAAGGCATGGAGGCCAGCCCCAATATCTTCTATACGGGTGCGGCGCCGAACCAGCAGATCGTTCCCGCTCTCGACTATCTCAAGGAGCAAGGCCGCAGAAGGCTGTTCCTTGTGGGATCCGATTATGTGTTCCCCCAAACCGCGAACCGCATCGTGCGCGCCTATGCGAAACACAATGGCATGCAGATCGTCGGAGAGGAATACACGCCGATGGGTGCCACGGACTTCAGCACCATCGTCAATAAGCTCAAGGCCTCGGGGGCTGACGCCGTGGTCAACACGCTGAACGGTGATTCCAACGTCGCGTTCTTCAAGGAATACAAGGCGTCGGGTCTGCAGGCGGACAGTCTTCCCGTCATCTCCATGTCCATCGCGGAAGAAGAAGTCGCCTCGATCGGCCCGGACAATGTCAAAGGCCAGTTGACCGCATGGAACTACTACCAGACTTTGGGCGACGAGGAAAACAGGACCTTCGTGAAGGATTTCAAAGCCAGGTACGGGCATGACAGACCGACCTCGGACCCGATGGAATCCGCCTACACCTCCGTGTACCTGTGGAAGGAAATGGTCGAGAAGGCGAAGAGCTTCGCCGTGGATGACGTAAAGCGCGCCGCCGGCGGCATCACGTTCGATGCCCCCGAAGGCACGGTCACCGTCGATGGCGAAAACCACCACATCTACAAGACGTCGTATATCGGCCGGATCGGCGATGATCGCCTGATCCATACCGTGTGGAAGTCCGATGGCCCCATCAAGCCCGATCCGTATCTCAAGGCGTATGCGTGGGCCGGGAGCCTGCAGAGTCCGGGTTTGGATTCATCCAAGTGAGTGAAGGGAGAAGGAGGGATGAACATGCTTGCACCGCGGATTGTCGAGGGACTGCCAAGCGGCTCGATATGGTCCCAGCAGGCCCGATTCGTATCTCAAGGCGTATGCGTGGGCCGGGAGCCTGCAGAGCCCGGGTTCGGATTCGTCCAAGTGAATAAAAGGAGATAAAGGGATGAACATGCTTGTACCGCAGCTGGTCGCGGGATTGTCCAATGGCTCGATACTGCTTCTGGCGGCGCTCGGGCTGTCGTTGACCTTCGGGCAGATGGGCGTGATCAACAACGCGCATGGCGAATTCATGATGGCCGGTGCGTACACGGCGTACGTCATGAGCACGGTCTTCGCCAGCAAGACGCTTGCACTGGGCCTCGCGCTGGTCGCCGGTTTCGTGGTCGCGGGTCTGCTCGGCCTGCTGCTGGACGTGCTGCTGCTTTCGCGTATGCGCACCCGTCCTTTGGACACGTTGCTGGTCACATTCGGCGTTTCGCTGGTGCTGCAGCAGGTGGCGCGAGACATCTTCGGCTCCACGGGCGTCTATGCCCAAGCGCCGGAAGCGCTGACCGAGCCGGTCACGTTGTTCGGGTACGATTTCCCGGCATCGAGGCTGTTCATCTTCGTGGTGTCGGTGGTGTGCGTGGCCGCATTGTACGCGGTGCTGAAGTTCACGCCGCTGGGACGCCGTATCCGTGCAACCGCCGAAAACCGCGATCTTGCCGAGGTCTCCGGAATCTCCACCGCAACGGTGGATCACCTGACCTTCTTCATCGGATCCGGTATCGCCGGTATCGCCGGTGTGGCTTTGAGCCTGCTCAACTCCATCAGCTATAACTTCGGTACCTCGTTCATCGTGCAGGCGTTCCTTGTGGTCGTCGCCGGAGGCGTCGGACAGCTCAAGGGCGCCGTCATCGCATCCTTCGCGCTTGGCCTGTGCCAGTCCGCGATCGAGTTGCCGACCTCGTCGTCCATCGCGCAGATGTCCATTTTCCTGATCGTGGTGATCTTCCTGCAGTTCCGTCCTCAAGGTCTGGTCGCGGTCCGTTCCAGGAATCTGGCATAAGGCAAGAAGGGAGTGCATGTTATGGGATCTGTTGCCGCATTCGTCACCAAGTACCGTTCATGGATCGGTTCCATCGCCGCCGTCGCGTTGATCATCCTCGCGCCGACGGTCATGAGCGCGTACAGTCTGGGGCTGTTGTCCAAATATCTGTGTTACGCGATGGTCGCGGTCGGCATTGGCCTGGCATGGGGGCAGGGAGGCATGCTGACCTTGGGTCAGGGACTGTTCTTCGGACTCGGCGCCTATGTGATGGCCATCCACCTGAAGATCGAAGAACTCGGTCCAGACGCGGTTCCCGACTTCATGGCACAGTACGGCATCGACAGACTTCCCGGATTCTGGGAGCTTTTCCGCAATCCGGTCGTCACCATCATCGGCGTCGCCGTGGTGCCGGGTGCCGTTGCGGCGGCCCTCGGTTGGGCCGTGTTCGGCAGAGGCGTGCGTGGCGCCTACTTCGCGATCCTTTCCCAAGCGTTGGTCGCCGCGTTCGCCGTGCTGCTTGTTGGCCAGTCCAAGACCACGGGCGGCACCAATGGCCTGAACGACTTCTCCGGTTTCTTCGGCTACGATTTGACCGACCCGGCCAACAAAAGGATGATCTACTACATTTGCGCGTTCTGCGTGCTGGGCATGGTGCTCATCGCCGATTGGATTCGTCATTCATTCATGGGCGAGCTCATCATCGGCGTGCGGGACCAGGAGAACCGTATGAAGTTCCTCGGCTACAATCCCGCTTCCATCAAAGTGTTCACGTTCTCCCTCGCGGCCGTGTTCGCGGGCATCGGCGGCGCCATGTTCGTACCGGTCGTCGGCATCATCTCCCCCTCCGACATCGATGTGATTCCATCCATCATGATGCTTGCCGGCGTGGTGATCGGGGGAAGAAGCACCTTGCTTGGTCCGGTCATCGGCACGCTGATCATTCGATTCGCCGAAACGCAGCTCTCCGAGGCCTGCCCGTCCGTTTGGACGTACGTCGAAGGCGCGATCTTCATCCTGGTCATCGCCTTCGCCCCGATGGGCCTTGGCCAGATCAGGAACTTCCGTCCATGGCTGGCCGGAAGGCTCGGCCATGATGGCGTGAAGGCCACGGTGCCGAACGAGGCGGCAACGACCACAAAGGCGGTGAACGCATGAGCGACGAAAACAAGACCGAGGGCGCCGAGCTGGATCAGCTGCGCGATGAGATGCGCAGGATGCGCGATGAAGCCAGACGCTTCCGCGATGAGGCCGCCAGGATGAAGGCCGAGATCGCCAGGGAGCGCCAGGAGCTTGCGAGCCAGCTCGCGACCCTGGACGCCCAGGGCGGCCAATGGAACGACTACCTCGAAATCCGTGGATTGCATGTCGAATTCGACGGGTTCGTGGCGGTCAAGGATATCGACCTGACCGTCATGCACGGTGATCTGAGGTTCCTGATCGGTCCGAACGGCGCCGGGAAGACCACGATCATCGATGCCATCACCGGACTGGTGCCGGCCGCAGGCTCGGCCATGTTTGGAGGGGAGGAGCTTATCGGACGCAAGCCGAACGATATCGTCCGGCTGGGGGTCGGCCGCACCTTCCAGACGGCCTCCGTCGTGGAAGAGCTGTCCGTGCTGCAGAATCTGCAGCTCGCCGAAGGCCTGCACAAGAAGATGTCGGAATTATTCAGAAGAACCGAGGGAGCGTCGCGCAACATCCAGAGCATCATGGAAGTGTGCGGTCTCGTCGGCGATGCGGATAAGACGGCGGGTATTCTGCCGCACGGCAAGAAGCAGTGGCTGGAGATCGGCATGCTGCTCGTGCAGGACGCGCGTCTGCTTCTTCTCGATGAACCGGTCGCCGGCATGACGCCGGCGGAACGTCAGGCCACCGGTGAACTGCTCACGCGCATCAGCCGCAATCGCACGGTCGTCATCGTCGAACACGATATGGATTTCATGCGTCAATTCGCCGACTCGGTCACCGTGCTCAATCAGGGGCGGATCCTCGCCGAAGGCAGCGTCGAGGACATCCAGAACAACGAGGAAGTGGTCAGAATCTACCTTGGCGGAGGAGAAGATCGATGATGGCAGAGAACATGTTGGAGATCAGGGGGTTAAGCACAGGCTATGGCAAGGTGTCCGTGGTCAACGACATCGACGTGTCCGTCCGCCCCGGTGAGTGGGTGAGCATCGTCGGCAACAACGGCGCCGGGAAGACCACCCTGTTGAAATCGGTGGTCGGTCTGCTCCCGGCGACCGGTGGATCGATCACCTTCGATGGCGTGGATGTCACTCGCGTCGCGCCGAACAAACGCATCCGCATGGGAATGGCGTTTGTTCCGCAAGGCCAGCAATCCTTTGGGCAAATGACCGTGGACGAGAATCTGCGCGTGGTCGCCGACCGTTACGGCGCCGAAGCGCAGAGCCGGTATGACGAAGCGATGGAGGCGTTCCCCGTGCTGAGGGAGTTCGCCGACCGTCGTGCCGGTCTTCTCTCCGGCGGCCAGCGTCAGCAGCTATCCATTGCGAGGGCGTTGATCACCAGACCGAAGCTGATGATTCTGGACGAGCCCACGGAAGGCATCCAGCCGAATATCGTGGCGGAGATCCAACGGTCCATCCGTTCGATGGCCGAAGACAAGGGCATCGCCGTGATGCTCGTCGAACAGAAAGTGCAATTCGCGGTCGAACGTGCGGATCGCTACTATGTTCTCGCCGCAGGCCGGTTCATCGGTGCCGGAGATGGCGGCGTCGGCGCGGTCGGGGAGGCGAAGGACGTCATGCGCGTCTGACGTGCCGGTCGCAGTCGGGCGGGGATACCGGCCGCTCCACGGGCCCGGCAGTCCCGCCCGCGGCTTCGGCCATGATTCGCGGAAACATGGCCGTAGCCGTGACGTAATACGCGGTCCCTATGGTTACGCCCATAACGGATTCATGGATGGACGGGTCGGCGCGCGGTGCCCGATCCAGGTTCCCGTGACCTGCAAGGAGAGTGTCAGTGAAAGGTCTGCGACGAATCGTGAAGGCGGGATTGCCGTACTATATGGGAACGGCGATGCTGCATATTCTGGGCATCGGCATGCTGCTCATGGCGGCCGGAACGGCTCCCGTGCTGTTTGGGCTGGGAATGCTCGCCTACACGTTGGGTTTGCGCCACGCGTTCGATGCGGATCACATCGCGGCGATCGACAATACCGTGCGCAAGCTTATCCAGCTGAAACGGAACCCGAACGGCGTCGGATTCTTCTTCTCTCTGGGCCATTCGACCATCGTGTTCCTCATGGCGCTGCTTCTGGGATTGTCGTCCAAGTGGGCTCAGGCGCATATGGCCGTGTTCCAGCAGATCGGCGGATACGTCGGCGCCACGGTCTCCGGGATGTTCCTGATCCTCACCGCGGTGTTCAACGCGGTCGTGCTTGTGGACATGGTCCGGGTCTTCCGCTCCATGAAAGGCCATCGCAAGGATTACGACGACAACGCGTTCAGCGCGATGCTCGACTCGCGAGGTTTCATCAACAGAATCTTCGGCAGGCTGTTCGCCTTCGTGACCAGAAGCTGGCATGTGTATCCGATAGGACTGCTCTTCGGACTCGGATTCGACACCGCCACCGAAGTCGCGTTGCTGGCCATGTCGGCCGGCGCCACGCAGTCGAACATCCCGCTGTACGGCACGCTTTGCCTTCCGATACTGTTCGCTGCGGGCATGAATCTCATGGACACCACGGATTCGGTGATGATGTCCAGCGCATACGAGTGGGCTTTCGACACGCCGGTGCGCAAGGTCTACTACAACCTGACCATCACCTCCGCTTCGGTGCTTGCCGCGGTGATGATCGGCGTGGTCGAACTGTTGCAGGTCATCGCCACGGCCATGAATCTTCGGAGCGGATTCTGGAACTGGGTGCAGGGAATCGACTTCAATTACCTCGGTTATGCGATGGTCGTGCTGTTCATCGGTTTCTGGCTCGTCTCGGTGCTGATCTGGAAATACGGCAAGGTCGAGCAGCATTGGGCGTGACCATCGCCGCCACGCGATCCGCGGCATCATCGGCGTGCGGGCGAGGAGAATCCTCTCGCGCACGCGCAACGGCAACACTGTGAGGCAATCAACGACAAGGGGTCGAATATGAGACTGACGCCAAGGGAAACCGATAAGCTGCTCCTCCATCTGGCGGGGGAGTTGGCCAAGGAGCGAAGGGGCAGGGGGGTGAAGCTCAACTACGCCGAGGCGATAGCGCTCATCAGTTCGGAGGTGATGGAACGCGCCCGCGAAGGCAGGACCGTGGCGGAGCTCATGCACTATGGGCGCACCATCGTATCCGCGGATGACGTCATGCCCGGTGTCGCCGAGATGATCTCCGAAGTGGAGGTGGAGGTCACCTTCCCGGACGGCACCAAACTGGTCTCCATCCATGACCCCATCGAGACGACCGAGGAGCTCAAGCCGGGTGAATATATTCTCGCCGATGACGATATCGAGCTCAATCCAGACAGCGAGTCCATCGCGCTTGATGTGACCAATACCGCGGATCGCCCGATTCAGGTCGGTTCCCATTTCCACTTCTTCGAGGTCAACAAGTATTTGAGATTCGATCGCAAGGCCGCATACGGGAAGCATCTTGACATCGCGGCCGGCACCGCCGTGCGCTTCGAACCCGGTGAATCCCACAGGGTCGAACTCGTCGATTTCAGGGGCAGCCGTGAAATGCACGGCTTCAACGCGCTGACCGAAGGAAGGCTCGACGATCCCAAGGTGCGCGAGGCGGCGTTCGCCAGAGCCAAGGAGCAGGGCTTCCTCGGCTTCGATGAGGAAACGGAGGACTGAACATGAGAACCATCACCAGAAGCGACTATGCGGGCATGTTCGGGCCGACCACCGGCGATCGGGTGCGCTTGGGGGATACGGGTCTGCTGATCGAGGTCGAGAAGGATTACGCGCGTTATGGCGATGAATTGAAATTCGGCGGCGGAAAATCCTTCCGGGACGGCATGGGGCAGTCATCCGTCCAGAAGGACTCCGAATCGCCGGACACGGTCATCACCAACGCGCTCGTCGTCGATTACACCGGCATCTACAAAGCGGATATCGGCATCAAGGATGGGAAGATCAGCGCGATCGGCAAGGCCGGCAACCCGCAGACCATGGACGGGGTGACCCCGGGTCTTGCAGTCGGCGCGTGCACGGAGGCAATCGCCGGTGAAGGGCTCATCCTCACCGCCGGCGGCATCGACACCCATATTCATTTCATCGCGCCGCAGCAAGTCCGCACGGCTCTTGCCGGTGGCGTCACCACCATGGTCGGCGGCGGCACCGGGCCGGCTGACGGCACCAACGCCACCACATGCTCGCCGGGCGCGTTCCACATCGCCCGCATGATCGAAGCCGCCGAAGCCATGCCGGTGAACATCGCGTATCTGGGCAAAGGCAACGGATCATCGCCGGAACCATTGCGCGAGCAGATTCGTGCGGGAGCGGCCGGATTGAAGATCCACGAGGATTGGGGCGCGACCCCGGCCGTCATCGACACGTGCCTCGGTGTCGCCGACGACATGGACGTGCAGGTGGCCATCCATACGGACACCCTGAATGAGGGAGGATGCGTCGAAGACACCATCGCCGCATTCAAGGGCCGGACCATCCACACCTATCACACCGAAGGGGCGGGCGGCGGCCACGCGCCCGACATCATCCGCGCGGCCAGTTTCCCCAACGTGCTCCCGAGCTCCACGAACCCGACCATGCCGTTCACCCGTAACACCATCGATGAACATCTCGACATGATGATGGTCACGCATCATCTTGACCGCAATGTGCCGGAAGACATCGCCTTCGCCGATTCGCGTATTCGCCCCGAGACCATCGGGGCCGAGGATGTGCTTCATGACCTTGGGCTGATCTCCATGATGAGTTCGGACTCGCAGGCCATGGGACGGGTCGGAGAGGTCATCACCCGTACCTGGCAGACGGCCGACAAGATGAAAAAGCAACGCGGCCCGCTCCCCGAGGATGCGCACGACGACAACCGCAACGACAATTTCCGTGTGAAGCGGTACGTGTCGAAATACACCATCAATCCGGCCATCACGCACGGCATCTCCGACTACGTCGGTTCCGTCGAAGTCGGGAAAATGGCCGATCTGGTGCTTTGGCAGCCGGCGCTGTTCGGCGCCAAACCGGAGATGATCATCAAGGGAGGATCGATCCTCCATGCGCGTATGGGCGACGCGAATGCGTCCATACCTACTCCCGAGCCGGTGCTGTACCGCGACATGTTCGGCGCGATGGGCAAAGCCTTGGGCTCCTCATGCGCCACATTCGTCTCGCAGGCCGCCCATGACGACGACATCGCCGGCCGGCTCGGTCTCGAACGGCAGGTGCTTCCGGTGCGCCACTGCCGTGGCATCGGTAAGAAGGATCTGAAGTTCAATGACACCATCGCGGATATTCAGGTCAACCCCGAGACGTTCCAAGTGAGCGTCGACGGCGAGCCGATTCACAGCGAACCGGTGGCGGAACTGCCGTTGGCGCAGCGGTACTTCCTGTTCTAGGCGTCGAAGAACGGGTGCCCGCGCCGCCATGCGTGAGGACGCGGGCACCCGCACACCGGAAAGGAGGGCCTCGTTGCCGAATCGTTTCCCCGTGTTTACATGCCCGCCCTTTTCGGCGTCTAGCGTTCTGCGTGACCATCACAGGCAATGCAAACGAAAGGCGGCAGCAGGCTCATGATCGCCAACCGCATCTCCGGCAACATCATTTCGGACACATTCTCCGACGGCAAGCTGAACGTTCCGATCGAATTCGAATGGTTCGAGGCCGATAAGAAGCGCATGCGCAAAGTCGCCGCCGACGGCACCGAGTTCGGCGTCGCGGTCGGCGCCACCATCGCAGACGGCGATGTGCTCGCCGAAACCGCCGACAAACGATATTTCGCCCGTATCCGCACCGCGCAGCTCATCGAGATTCCGGTGCATTCCATGAAGGAGATGGGGCGTCTGTGCTTCGAACTGGGCAACCGCCATCTCAGCCTGAAGGTGGAGGACGACCGCGTGCTGGTGCCATACGACCATCCGACCATGGAATACACGAAGAAGATCGGATTCGATCCGCGCGTCATCGAGGGCGGATTCGACGGATTCCTCATCGTCAAAGCGCATGCCGGCGCCGGCACCATCGTTCCTGGCACGAACAAAACCACCGGCGATCTGGCCGAAGAAGAGCAGGAGACCGAACGGCATGAGCCCCACGCCCATGCCATCGGCGAACATCACCACGAGAAAAGCGAATACGAAGTTAACGGCGTATTGCATCGCGCCGACGGCATGCATTCGCACGATCACGGCCAAACCTGGCATATGCACTGATGCCGTCCGTACACATGAAGGAACACACGATGCCCCATGCCGGCTCCCCGGCGGATGAATGCGCCCTGCGTCATCTTGCGATGCTGCAGGTGTGCGACAGTGTTTTTCCCGTCGGCGCATTCGCCTTGTCGAACGGCATGGAGACCTTCGTGCAACGCGACCTGCTGCGGTCCTCGGCTGATTTCGAGCAATATCTGAAAGACTATGTGGAGGTTGCCGCATACCGCGAAATCGGGCAGATGGTGATTGCGGGCAAGATGGCCGCGGGCCGCGACCCCGATGACGCCGGTTTCGTGAACGGACTCGCCGAGCTCGACGCATTGTGCGTGGCCTTGCAGTCGGCGAGGGAGATTCGTGAGGGGCAGAACCGCATGTGCATGCGCATGATCAAACTCGTCGATCAGATGGAGGCCCAACCGTTGCAGCCCGTCGATTCAAGGCGCGGGCATGGCGTCGACCGCGGGGAGGCGTCCAAACGGGGAGGCGCCGCCCGTCCGCGCACCATTCCACATGTCGACCGGTACAAGCGACTCGTGGATTCGGGAACCTGCTTCGGCATGCACTCGATAGTCATGGGTCTGTATGCCGCCGACAAGGCGACATCGCTGCGGGACGCGGCCGTCACCTATTGCTACTCGCTGCTCAGCGCACTCACCGTCTGCGCGGTCAAAGCCGTGCCGATCAGCCAGTATGCAGGGCAGGTGGCGCTCAGTCGTGCGTTTCCCGAAATCGTCGCCGCGGTCGATCTGGCGCTCACGCTCACTCCCGATGACCTGGGTGTATCCGGGGCGTACATCGACATCGCGGCCATGCAGCACGAAACGTTGTACTCACGGTTGTACATGAGCTGAGCAGACGGAACACGATACCACAGTGTTGAAAGAAAGGAACATCATGAGTTATGTGAGAATCGGCGTGGCGGGACCCGTTGGCTCCGGCAAGACCGCTCTGATCGAGCGGCTGACCCGCAAGATGGCCGACGATTATTCGATATGCGTCGTGACGAACGACATCTACACGAAGGAAGACGCCGAATTCCTGATCGCCAATTCGCGCCTGCCCGAGGACCGGATCGTGGGTGTGGAGACCGGAGGATGCCCGCACACCGCCATTCGCGAGGACTGCTCGATGAATCTGGAGGCGTGCGAGGCGATGGCCGCGTCTCACCCGGACGTGGACATCATCTTCGTGGAATCCGGCGGGGACAATCTGTCCGCGACGTTCAGCCCCGATCTGGCGGATGCGACGATCTATGTGATCGCCACCGATGAGGGAGACAAGATTCCCCGCAAGGGAGGGCCGGGCGTGACGCGTTCCGATCTGCTGGTCATCAACAAGACCGATATCGCGGATCTGGTGCACGCCGATCTGAATGTGATGGCGCGCGATTCCGAGAGGATGCGTAACGGACGCCCGTACCTCTTCACCGATCTGATGAACGACAAAGGCGTGGACGACGTCATCGCATGGATCAGGAAATCGGTCTTGTTCGAGGACATGCGGTGACGGCATGAATCACGCCATCGCACGACCACGCACCGCACGACCGTAAGAGGGGCGTATGCCGGAAAGCACATTCCGCATGTCCACGGCGTTCCGTCATGGGCGCACCAAAGTGGACGACCTGTATTTCGAGGCGCCATTCAAGCTGATGACGCCGTTTCATGACGGCGCGCACACGGATTGCATGGTCATGCTCGCATCCCCCGGTTTCCTTGGCGGCGATGTGGCGCATATCGATTGCACGTTCGGAGCCGATACCGATACGACGATGCGCACGCAGAGCTACGAGAAAGTACTCGACACGGCTGACGGCGAGGCGAAACGAACCATCGACCTGACGGTGCTGGACAACGCGAAAGCCGTGTTCCTGCCGTTCCCGGTCATCCCGTTCGCGCACTCGGTGTTCTCGAACGTCACGAACGCCCATATCGGTGCGCAATCGTCATTCATGTATGCGGATGTGGTCACCTGTGGTCGCGTGGGCATGGGGGAGCGGTGGAAGATGCGGCGGTTCAGCAGCTCCACTCGCGTCTATGTGGACGAGACGAGCGAGGAGGGCGGTCCCCGGTCTCGCCCCCGTGGCGACGGGGAGGAATCCGCCCCGCGTCTGGTCTTCGCCGACCGCCTGCTGCTTGAACCGGACCGCTTCACGTATACGGATACGGCCATGTGGCGGGAGTTCACCCACTGCGGCATGGCCTATCTGCACGTTCCCCGCCGGGAATCAAGGCGGACGCAGATGACGGCGGAGGACGAGCTCGTCGAACGGATTCGTGCACTGGCGCACGATCGTGGGCCGAGAGGCGAGATCGGCGTGAGCCGCCAGAACGAGGGGATCGCGGTGCGTCTGCTCACCGACCGTGGGGACGACGCCTTCGGGTTCCTTGCCGAAGTCGCGCAATTGCTGCGGTAGATAACCGAACACTCGCGCACGGCGTGTCGACATGCTCCTTGACGAGACCCGGAAACTGGTCGATGACCTCTCCGCCGCACTGTTGCGCGTCGAACGCATCATCGACATGCTCAAGCGCGAACACGACCAAGAGGCGAACCGGCCGGGCGCGAGATGCGCCCGCACCCCCACGAATGACCCCTATCGCAACGGAAGGCTTTGCGCTAGGGTAGAGCGTGTGACTGAATCCGTGAATACTGAACTCCGCATTGCTGTAATCGGCGCCGGGCCGGCCGGCGTCTATTCCTCCGACATCTTCCTGCGCCAGCTCAAGAAGTTGGGTGAGGGACTCGGCCTTGGCGCCGAAGCGCGCATCGACCTGTTCGAAAAACTGCCGGTACCTTTCGGGCTGGTGCGTTACGGCGTGGCCCCGGACCACCCGTCCATCAAGTTCATCGCCTCCGCGCTTGAGAAGACGCTCGACAACCCGAACATCCACCTGTACTGCGATGTGGAATTCGGCAAGGACGTGACCCTCGACGAACTGCTGGCCCGCTATGACGCCGTGCTGTTCGCCACCGGCGCGGTCAAGGACAAGCCGCTGAACCTGCCCGGCGCCGACCTTGAAGGCGTGTACGGCGCCGCCAAGTTCGTCGAATGGTACGACGGTTACCCCACCGGTGCCCGCGAATGGCCGCTTACGGCCGAGAACGTCGCCGTGATCGGCGGCGGCAACGTGGCCATGGATGTGGCCCGCGAGCTCATGCGTAACGCCGACGACCTCAAGGCCAAGACCGACATTCCGGATAACGTGTACGAGGGCATCGGCCGCAACAAGGCCAAGGTGCTGCACCTGTTCATCCGTCGTGGCGTGGCCCAGGCCAAGTTCAGCGTGCAGGAACTGCGCGAGATGGAGAAGCTGCCCGGCGTGCAGCTCATCATCAACGAGGACGACTTCGAGCTGGACGACGACACCATCGAGGTGGCCGGCAAGGACAAGCTCACCCGTCAGATGGTCGAGGAACTGTTCGCCATCCGCGAGATGGCCGAAGACATGCAAGACGATGGCGACGTCGACTTCGAAGGCAATCCGGCCGACCGCAGGTATTACGTGCACTTCAACTCCGCCCCCACCGAGATTCTCGGCGAGGACGGCAAGGTCAAGGCCATCCGCGTGGAACGTACCGAGACCGGCGCCGATGGCAGGATGCGCCGCACCGGCGAGTTCACGGACTACCCGGTCGAGGCCGTCTACCATGCCATCGGCTACCGGCCCGCCGAAGCCCCCGGCATCGCCTACGACGAGCATGGCGCCCACCTGGCCAACGCCAACGGCGACGGCCGCATCACCGCCGATGCCGACGGCGGCGACGTGCGCGAACGGCTGTACGCCACCGGTTGGGCCAAGCGCGGCCCGGTGGGTCTGATCGGTTCCACCAAATCCGATGCGCTGGCCATCGTGACCAACATGCTTGAAGATCTGGCAAGTGCCGCCGAGGGCGGCCGTGTGGCGCAAGACCGTGACCCCGACTCCATCGACCGACTGCTGGCCGAGCGCGGCATTCGCCCGATCGACTTCGCCGGCTGGAAAAAGGTCGATGCCTTCGAGCGTGCCGAGGGCGCCAAGGAAGGCCGCGAACACAAGAAGGTCATCGATCCCGAGCAGATGCGCGAGCTCGCCCACGCCTGACGGTTCGCCCGCGCCGTCCGGCACCCGTCCGTACCCGCGCCCCGTGTGGGCGCGGCCGGGCGGACCGGGCGAATATTCGACATTGCGCTTGGCGCATATCCAGCAATCATTCAGCCTGCGACTTTAGTGTGTGCAATATGGATGCCAAAGTACGGGTGCACGGCCACTTCAACGGCCTGAAAACGACGTTGCTCTTTACCCTGATGTGGGCCGTCATCATGCTCATCTGGTGGGCCACGGGCGGCAGCAGGCAGACGTTGGGCGTCTATATCGTCATCGGACTGGTCACCACGTTCGGCACCTACTGGTTTTCCGACAAACTTGCCATCGCCTCCATGGGCGCGCGGGAGGTCAGCGAACGGGAAGCCCCGGAAATCTACCAGATCGTGCGTGAACTGAGCGCCAAGGCCGGCAAGCCCATGCCGCGCATCTACATCGCCCCCACCATGAGCCCGAACGCCTTCGCCACCGGACGCAACGAACGGCACGCGGCCGTATGCTGCACCCAAGGAATCCTCCAGATACTCAACGCCCGTGAGCTGCGCGGCGTGCTGGGTCATGAACTCATGCACGTGTACAACCGTGACATCCTGACCTCCGCCATCGCCTCCGCCATGGCCACCGTCATCTCCTACCTGGGCTACTCCCTGATGTACTTCGGCGACGACCGCAGCGACGACCGTAACGATTCCGGCGGACTCGGCCTGATCGGCGCGCTGCTGAGCATGATTCTCGCGCCGATCGCCGCCTCCCTGATTCAGATGGCCATCTCCCGCACGCGCGAATACGACGCCGACGAGGACGGAAGTCTGCTGACCGGAGACCCCGAAGCCCTCGCCTCGGCGCTGAACAAGATCTCCTATGGCGCGCAGTCCGAGCCGATGCGCAAGACCGCGGGCACCCAGTCCGTTTCCGCGATGATGATCGCCAATCCGTTCTCCATGGCCGGCTTCTCACGCCTGTTCTCCACGCATCCACCGACCGAGGACCGCATCGCGCGTCTCATGCAGATGGCCAACGAAATGAACGGCACGCCGATCGCTCCGCCCATCTATGCCGCGCGAGTCGGCAGATGACGGTATAATGGTTCCCTGTGCCTCGTTGCGCCGACATGTTCGGAGTGTGGGGCGCGGCCATACGGCATGCGGACATAGTTCATCGGTAGAATGAAAGCTTCCCAAGCTTTAGAGGCGGGTTCGACTCCCGTTGTCCGCTCCACTTGTCTCAAATGGTGAGACCATCCAATCATTCCAACGTTTTTTTTTAATCTTGTAGACACCTGCTCAATCACTTGGTCTTTTGATGAGATAGTGATTCCTGCGGACATGAGGGGAGGCTTCTGATGCGTGGTCAACAGCGCGCCATTAGGGTTTTGTTTGTCGCGCAGGGACTGAGTCTCGCTGCGATGAGCGTTGACCTAACGGTCACTGCGCTCGTGGGCAGTGAGCTGGCCCCGTTCGCGTGGATGGCGACGATACCGATCGCCCTGATCGCGTTGGGGACGGTGTTCGCCAATACCTTCGTCAATCGCCTCATCGCCAGCATCGGGCACAAGCATGTGTTCGAGGCCGGGGCGGTCATCGCCATATGCGGCGGAATCAGCTCGTTCTGCGCGGTATGGTTCCACAATTTCCCGCTTCTGTGCGTCGGCACGTTCGCGGTCGGCATCTATCAGGCGGCCTCCAACTACTACCGTTACGCGGCGGCCGATCTCAACCCCGGCAAAAAGGACCGGGCCGTGTCCGTGGTGCTGTCCGCCGGCGTCATCGCCGCGATCGTCGGCCCGTTGCTGGCGACGTGGGCCGAGGGACTGTTCCCCGTCCACTACGCAGGCTCCTATCTCATCGTAAGCGTCCTCGGCATACTCGCTCTGGCGACGGTGGCGATGTTCCCAGCAGACCAGCAGATCGGAAACACGCGGCAGCCCGTTGGTTCGGCGCAGAAGGTCGGCCTGCTTGAGCTTCTGCGCCGCCCGCGCTTTCTGCTCGGTATCGCCCTGGGATTCACCGTGTGCTGCGCCATGACCATGATCATGGCAGGCGCCCCGCTGGTGATGGAACATGTGCTGCACGAATCCGACGGCACGCGCATGCAGGCCATGCAACTGCACATGCTCGGCATGTATCTGCCTATGGCATTGATTCCACTGCTCAACTCCAAGAAACGCTCTCACACGGTCTTTGTATCTCTTGCTCTAGGGCTAGGTCTTGCCAGTTGTGTGCTGGGGCTTGGTCAGAACGCTCCGCTCGTCGCGATGGCATTGCTGGGCATCGCCGTCGCCTGGGCACTCGGCTACAACGAGGGCACGGTGTTGCTGGTGAGCTCGTATTCCGCCGACGAAGTGGCGTCGGCCAGAGGCAAGGGCGAGTTCTTCCTCGTATGCGGACAGGTCATCGGCAGTCTGTTGGCCGGCTCCGTCATCGAATTCCTCGGATGGCGGACCATGCTGGCGATCCTGACGCTGCTGTTTGTGCTGACATCCGGTATCGCCGTCAACAGTCGAAAGGCTATCGCCTAGCTTTAATTCGTTAACAATGTCTGGCTCCCCTCTCTGAGGGGAGCCAGAATTAACAAACGAATCAACGGCGTAGGATACTAGCGCGCGGCGGCGAGATCCAGACCGGCCGCGTCGGCGACCCTGCGCCACCAGTCGACCAGCACCGGCATGGTGGCGTGCGCGTTCAACCCGCTGGGCTGGGGAATCACCCACAGCTGCGCGCCTCCGAACCGGTCGGTCTCTTCCGCGGTGAGGTCCTGCAGCCCCAGCGCGGCGGACTTATCGGCGAACGCCTGTCGGTACGCCGTAATGCCCAGTATCGCAATGGCCCGGGGATGGACCCTCGCGCACAGCTCCCGCAGCCGATCGGCGCCATGACGCAGCTCGGCGGTGTTCAGCTCACTCGCTTTCGCGGTGGCGCGATTGACGAGATTGGTAAGCCCGATGCCGCGGTCGATCATCATGCGCTCATCGTGAAGGCGTAGGCCGTAACTGGCGTCCACCTGCCACGGCGTGAGCCCCGAGGCGAAAAGCGACGGCCAGAATCGGTTGCCGGGATAGGCGAAGGGTGCGTTGACCGCGGCCGTCCATAACCCGGGGTTGATGCCCACGATAAGCAGTTTGGGGTGCGGGCAGCGGATGTCGTCGACCGTGCCGTCGACGAAACCGGCGAGCTCGGTGCGCTTCGGCCGCCGGCCTTCCAGCGGAGAATGTCGAATATCGCTCACGGGTTCCATGGTAGTCGCGCCCCGTTCCGACGGCATACCGCCATTCGGTGAGCTCCGCGCCTCGCGGGCAAGGTGATCTTGCGCACATTCGCCGCCGAGGCCTCCCCGACAATGCGATTCGTCACTCGGCGGCGGGATAATGGAAGCCATGACTATCGCAACTGCCGAACGCTATGCCGAAATGCTGGATGCCGCCCGCCACGGCGGATACGCCTATCCCGCGATCAACGTGACCAGCACGCAGACGCTCAACGCCGCGCTGCAGGGATTCGCCGAGGCCGAGTCCGACGGCATCATCCAGGTGTCGGTCGGCGGCTCCTCCTACTTCTCCGGCCAAAGCGTGAACGACCGCGTGGTCGGGTCGCTCGCGTTCGCCGCATTCGCGCACGAGGTGGCGAAGCGCTACCCGAACATCACGGTCGCGCTGCACACCGACCATTGCGCCAAGCAGTACCTGGACGGCTGGGTCCGCCCGCTGCTCGCGCACGAGGCCGAACAGGTCAAGCGCGGCGAAGAGCCGACGTTCCAGTCGCATATGTGGGACGGCTCGACTGTGCCGCTGGAGGAGAACCTGGACATCGCCGCGGAGCTGCTCGAGAAATCCGTCCGCGCGCATACGGTGCTGGAGATCGAGATCGGCGCGGTCGGCGGCGAGGAGGACGGCCATTCCGCGGAGATCAACGAAAAGCTGTATTCCACGCCGACCGACGGCGTGCGCGTGGCGGAGCGGCTCGGCCTCGGCGAGCACGGCCGCTATATGGCCGCTTTCACCTTCGGCAACGTGCATGGCGCATACAAGCCGGGTGTGGTCAAGCTCCGCCCGGAACTGCTGCGCGACATCCAGTCCGAAGTGTGGGACGCGGCCCTCGACGGCCGTCTTGGGTCGCTGGGCGCGTCGGCGGTGTCCACGTGCGCGCTGCCGGACATGCCCGAGCGCAAGCCCTTCGCGCTGGTGTTCCACGGCGGTTCCGGCTCCACGCCCGACGAGATCGCCCGCGCGGTGAGCTACGGCGTGGTCAAGATGAACATCGACACGGACACGCAGTACGCCTTCACGCGCGCGGTCGCCGGCCACATGTTCGCGCATTACGACGCCGTGCTCAAGATCGACGGCGAGGTCGGCAACAAGAAGCTGTACGACCCGCGCTCCTGGGGCCGCGAGGCCGAATCGGCCATGGCCGCCCGCGTGGTCGAGGCGTGCCGGCAGCTCGGCTCGGCCGGCAAGGCATTGAAGTAGCGAAGCGGCGGGCGGCACCGCTGACGGGCTGCGGTCATGTGATGAGATCAGGACATTGATGGATTGTTCGCCAGACGGATGGGGACTGCAATGAGCGCACCGGCGGAGGAAGATCGTATCATGAGGCCGGATGTAATGTGCCTGCGGCAGTTGTCCCTGCATAATTACCGCATGTTCTCCGACCTGTCGATCACCTTCCCGGATATGTCTGACGATTGCGCCGATGGCGATTGCGAGGGCGCCGTCGAGGTAGAAGGCGATCGAGGCGCCGATGGCCGTGGCAATTGGGTGACGGTGATCGTCGGTGAAAACAGCTCGGGCAAAACGTCGATTCTCGATGCCGCCATCATTGCCTTGGGCACGTATCTGGTGAAGATCCCCGACATCGACAAACCGACATTCAACCGTACGGATGCGCGGCTGGCCCGTATCGAAATGCACAATACGTTGACGGTGGATTACCAGCAGCAATTCCCGGTTTCGGTGAGCGCGCACGGCGATGTCATGGGGAATTCGTCGTCTTGGGCTCGTTCGCTGAAAAGCGCGAATGGTCCAAGTGGACCACGCATTCCACTGCTTATTTGCACACGCAGGATCGCCGGGCACATGACGGAGCGGTTCCCACTGTCCCGGATTCTGGGCCCCGACGACATGGACCGGCCGGTTGACGCCCATGTGGAGCACTATGTCCCTCGGCACCCCGGACCTTGGTATACCGGCAAGGGCAGGTCCTCCGCCGACGCGCTGTCGACAAGGTGCTGAAACTGAACGTCGAGCGGCTGCGGGCAAGGCGTGCCGGTGTGCAGCAGATGCTGTACGACATGCTTAAGGGTCTTTCCGATGAGGAAACGGAGGAATTCTGCGAGGACATACTGCGTTCCTTGGAGAGTGACGGCCGCCCTCCGTCGTTTGCCCCCATGCTGGTGCAGATGCTGAAAGACGAGATCGCGGCTCTGCGCGGACTGCCGGAGGCTGCCGTGCCGGCGCCGGACGCGTGAGGGCGCGCGGGTAGCTTGGACAGGCCGGCGGCTGCATATGGCGTGGCAGCGGTAGAGGCTGTACGGTAGTCTGTGTTCGGCGGAAAAGGCGATGTTGCGGAGGTGTGTTATGCCTGGAATTGTTCTTATTGGTGCTCAGTGGGGCGACGAGGGTAAAGGCAAGGCTACCGATCTGATCGGCACCAAGGTCGATTACGTCGCGCGCTTCAACGGCGGCAACAACGCGGGCCATAGCGTGGTGGTCGGCGATGAGTCGTACGCCCTGCACCTGCTGCCCTCCGGCATCATCAACCCGAACCTGACCCCGGTGATCGGCAACGGCGTGGTCGTGGACCCGGAAGTGCTCTTCGAGGAGATTGACGGCCTGGAATCCCGCGGCATCGATTGCTCCCACCTCAAGGTGAGCGAGGCCGCGCACATCATCGCGCCCTACCACCGCACACTCGACAAGGTGACTGAACGCTTCCTTGGCAAGCACAAGATCGGCACCACCGGCCGTGGCATCGGCCCAGCCTACGCGGACAAGATCAACCGTGTCGGCATCCGCGTGCATGACCTGTTCAACGCCGACCATCTGCACGACAAGGTGGAGGCCAGCCTGCACCAGAAGAACCAGATGCTGGTCAAGCTCTACAACCGTCGTCCGATCGACGTGGACCAGACCACCGAGGAGCTGCTGAAGCTCGGCGAACGCCTCAAGCCGTACGTGGCCAACACCGGCCTGATTCTCAACAAGGCGCTTGACGAAGGCAAGACCGTACTGTTTGAAGGCGCTCAGGCCACCATGCTTGACGTGGACCACGGCACCTACCCGTTCGTCACCTCTTCCAACCCGACCGCCGGCGGCGCCTGCACCGGCACCGGCGTGGGCCCCACCAAGATCACCCGCGTAATCGGCGTCTCCAAGGCCTACGTCACCCGCGTGGGCGAAGGCCCATTCCCCACCGAACTGCTGGACGAGTCCGGCGAATGGCTGCGTCAGCAGGGCCACGAATTCGGCGTGACCACCGGCCGCCCGCGTCGCTGTGGTTGGTTCGATGCAGTCGTCAACCGGTACGCCTCCCAGGTCAACGGCCTGACCGACATCGTGCTCACCAAGCTCGACGTGCTCACCGGCCTGAAGGAGATTCCGATCTGCGTGGCTTACGACGTGGACGGCGAACGTCACGACGATATGCCGACCGATCAGGCCGCTTTCGCCGCCGCCAAGCCGATTTACGAGACCATGCCCGGCTGGGATGAAGACATCTCCGACTGCCACTCCTTCGACGAGCTGCCCGCCACCTGCCAGGCCTACGTCAAGCGTTTGGAAGAGCTGAGCGGCTGCCGTATCTCCGTGATCGGCACCGGCCCACAGCGCGACCATGTCATCCAGATCAATTCGCTGGTCGACTGACCGTCTGCAACGAATTTCTCGGCTTGACTGGTAACGACGCGGCACATGATATCCGCCGGCTGATTCCGCGATTCGACCACTTGAAGTGGAAGATGGCGGCGGCCGGCATAGTCATTGGTCTGGTTTCAGGATTGCTGGTTGTCGTATACCGTCTCGGCATCGAATACGGCACGGATGCGTCCCGTTGGATATATGCGCGGATTCGCGAGACCCCGTGGCTGATTGCGCCGTGGGTGGTTGCCGCGGTGGCGGCCGCGCTGGCGATCGCGTGGATGGTCGGCAAGGAGCCGATGGCTGGTGGCAGCGGCATCCCGCAGACCAACGGCGTGGTGATATGCGGCTTGAAGATGCGTTGGCAGACGATTCTGCCAGTCCGTTTCGTCGGTGGACTGTTGGGCGCGTTGTTTGGTCTGTCGCTCGGCCGTGAGGGGCCGTCCATTCAGATTGGTGCGTCGGGCGCGCAGTGTGTGTCCCACCGTTTGCGCGGCCGCCGCCGTGAGGACATGCAGGAGCATTATCTGGTCACCGCCGGTGCCGCGGCCGGCTTGTCCGCCGCGTTCAGCGCGCCGCTGTCCGGCATGATGTTCGCTTTGGAAGGGGTGCATCGGAGTTTTTCCCCTGCGATTCTGATGGGCGCCACCGCCGCATCGCTGACCGCCGATTTCGTCTCAAAATACTGTTTCGGTCTGCGTCCGGTTTTGGATTTCGGTGATATCGGTCAGCTGTCGTTGGAAGAGTATGTGTGGCTGATTCCGTTGGGATTGGTGGCCGGTTTGGTTGGTTCGCTGATGAACCGCTCGTTGCTTGGCTTCCAGACGCTGTACGACAAACTGCCGGCATGGAGCCGCCCGATGATTGCGATTGCGATCGCGTTGCCTGTCGGCATCTGGTTGCCCGATGTGCTCGGCGGCGGCTCGAATCTGATTGATACCGCCGAACATGCGCGCGTCGGCTTGGGAATGCTGTGTCTGCTGTTCGTGGCGAAGATGCTGTTCACATCCACGAGTTTCGGCTCAGGCGCGCCTGGCGGTATTTTCATGCCGATTCTTGCGGTCGGTTCGTTGGCCGGCGGCATCTGCGGTGAAGTGTTGCATCGATTCGGTAATCTGCCATCCGACGCAGTGGCGGTGTTTGCGGTGTGCGTGATGACGGGCACGCTCGCCGCGTCCGTGAAAACGCCGATCACGTCGATTCTGTTGGCTGTGGAGATGTCTGGAACGTTGACGCACATGCTGCCGGTCGCGGCCGTCGCTTTCATCGCGCTGTTGGTGTCCGATTTGCTGCGCACCAAACCGATCTATGGGGAGTTGCTGGAGCGGTACATGCGCGCGCAAGGCATGCAGATGGCGATCGCAAGCCATGTGGGCAGCGGCATTATGGAACTGCCATTGGAAATGGGAGCGATTGCGGACGGCAAGCGGGTGCGTGACGTGCGTTGGCCGTCTGGGTGCCTGATCATCGGCCTGCGTCGCGGCGAAAGCGAGATCGTGCCGCGCGGCGATACACGGCTGCGTGCCGGCGACTATCTGGTGGTGCTGTTCAGTGGCGAGGAGGAGCGCGAGGTGCGAACTGCGATGCGGCGGCTGTGTGATGCCCGGCTTGACTGAGCCTGGCTGAATTCGGCTGGACTCTGGATGTCCGAATCTGCGGAATCGGACATCCAGGGTGCATACGTTGGCGCTCCGTGTAAACTCATATGCGTTAGGAAGGCAGCAATCGCGGCCCAGCTCGTTGTTGCACGGCCTATGGGCGGAACAACGCTGTCCGCGGGAGGCCAGTACAGGGGGAGCGCAATGGAATCGCAAGAACAATCGCCGGGAGACGTGGTGACTGCGGGTGAGGACTCGCATCCCATCACGCAGGCAATCGACGCTGTTGAGGTGACGCATGCTGGTGCAACCGCGCCCGCCGCTAACACCATGGATCCGCCTACGATTCCCCTGGCACCGATGAAACGTATGCAGGCGCGGTTCAATCCGCTCGCCGACGGACTGATGTATGTTGTGGTGTTCGTCGGTGGATTTGTTGGAGTCGGCTGTCGGCATGCGTTGGATATGCTTCTGCCGTCGGTTAGCGGGACGCCGTTCGTTGTGGGCACGTTTGTGTCGAATATGGTCGCCTGCTTCCTGTTCGCGATGCTGACCGAATTCATGGCGACCGCTTCGTGGCTGCGTCGCCGGGTGCGGCAGGTTGTCAGCCGTGGCGTTGGGCTCGGCTTGCTCGGCGGGCTTTCGACGATGTCCGGCGTGATGCTGGAAACGATGGAAGGTCTGCACGAGCGGCATATCGCCAGTGCGCTTGGCTATCTTGCGGGAAATTTTGCAGGCGGTTTGCTCACTGCCGCCGCCGGCGTGGTTCTGATGCAGGCACTGCTGTCACGGAGTACTCGAAAGCGGGTTCGGGGTGCGTTTTCAGCTGTTTCCGTGTCCGATTCTGCCGAATCGGACACGCAGGGCGTACGCCATGTGAAAGTGGCCGACGTGGCGCGTTCTGCCGCGCAGGCCGCAATGGAAGCCGCGCAGGCGGCGCAGCAGATTGCACAGACGGGACAGGTTCCGCGAGTCGAAACGCCAACCGTGCCGCCGACTGCCATCCAGCCTATGCAGACAGGCCGCGTTCCGCAGATTCCTCCGCTGGCCGTTCCTCAGCTGACACAGCCATCGCATCCGTTGTTGCGCGAGCCGGATACTCCAGACTTGGGGCAGCTGCCCGAGATTCAGCAGTCGCAGCCAATCCAGCAGCCGGCCAACCCGCTTCCACCCAGCTTCGAGCCCAAACCGATCACTGCGGAGATTTCGCTTGTCGCCGACCCGACTACCGGGGAGGTGCGCTGATGATGTGGATGATCTGTCTGTTCGGCGGTCTGGGAGCCATGGCCCGTTACGTGCTCGACGTGTCAATTCAACAAGGCTGGAACCGCGAGAATCGAAGAACGAACCGCAACTTCCCGCTATCCACGCTCGTCATCAACGGCGTCGCCTCGCTATGCGCGGGCATCGCCATGATGTCCTACTATTCGCAATCGGTGGATATGGACACGGTCATGATGTTCGTTGTCGGATTTCTCGGTGGTTTCTCAACATTCTCCACGGCGCTCAACGAAGTGGTTTCATTGATTCGCCAGCGTCGTTTTACGCTGGCTCTGGGCTATGGAATAGCAACCGTCGCGGTGCCTCTCATTTGTGTGGCCGCCGGTTTCGGCATTGCGCTGATTGCCAATCCGGCGTAATTTTCACGTTACACGGACGGTCGCTGAGTAACGTGAAAGAAATCTGAGCGCAACCGCCATCAAGGCCGCCAGTCCGGATGCAACGCTGGTGATTGCATTCGACCAGACCAAGCCGCTGCCGAAGGCCTTCGCCTCCGCGGGAGTCGACACTAAGAAGCTGTATTTCGTTGCCGGACTGTCGAACAGGTTCGAGAGAATGTAAATGAATGTAATATTTCGTGGTAAGCACGTGAGAATACGGCGATAGAACAGTGATGACGGGGAAGGTGCGATCATGGTCGGCATGCGCGATGTGGCGAAGAAGGCCGGGGTGTCTCTGAGCACCGTCTCGCTGGTGGTGAACGGCAACGGGTACGTGTCTGATGACATGCGCGAACGTGTGCGCAAAGCCATGCAACTGCTCAATTATGTGCCGAACGAGCTTGCCCGCAATCTGTATCATGATCGCACGAATCTGGTCGGCGTCATCGTGCCCACCATCCGCCACCCGTTCTTTGCGACGTTTACCGCACATCTGCAGCATGCGCTCGCCGCGCAAGGATTACGCACTATGTTGTGCTCTACCGCAGATGAGGCGGACGGCGAAATCCAGTATGTCGACATGTTGCGTCGGCACATGATGGACGGCATCGTCATGTGTGCGCACACTTCGCATCCCGGCGATTATTGGACGTCGATTCATCGCCCGATCGTCGCGTTCGACCGTGTGCTTGGAGACGGTATTTCGTCGATTGGATCCGACCACGAGCAGGGTGGGCGATTGATTGCGCAGATGCTGATCCGCAATGGTACCAAACATGTGGTGATGATTGGCGGTCCGCGAGATCAATTCTTCGATTTGGCTGCGCGCGGAGAAGTCGAGGAAGGACCGTTCGATTTGGGAAAGACCACGTTCCCGACGGTGCGCTATTACCTCACGTTGGAACAGGAATTGACCTCCGCAGGCGTGAAATACGAGTACGTTGAAGCTGGCGAAGTGATGGATTTTGCCGGCTATCATCGTGCGGTCAGCAATGCGCTCGACAAGGTGACGACCGACGGCGTCGATGCCGTGGTCAGTTCCGATATTGGCGCGTCGTTCTGCGTGCGCGAAGCGTTGAGCCGCGGAATTCCCATTCCTGACGAGCTGCAGATCGTTGCCTACGATGGTACGTATTTGACTGATTTGGCCGGCATGAAGCTGACCGCGGTCGCGCAGGATTTCTCGGCGATCGCACAGTCGGCGGCCGACCATATCGTGCAGGCTATTGCCAATGAGGAAGTGGCTGCGGCTAACGCTTCACGCAGGAACATCCCCAAGCCGTTCGAGCCGAATGTGCTTATTCCCATGACGCTGGTGCCAGGCGATACCACGCGTTGATGCTGCGCGTTGGAACGCTGAGTGGGGATCGGACAGGCTGGGTTGTGTAGAACACCGCATCAAACCGGTTCGACACGCGCATTTTGCGGTATTACTGGACATCAACGTCCCTTTCGAGATAATATCAAACCGGTTCGATACGTATAAGTATGTAAAAGCACGCATACACTGCGTACACATTGCACCTGCATCCATGAACCAAGGGAGGTCCCATGAAAAACAAAGTGCAGCTCATTGCTTACGCCGATCGTCTCGGCGATGGCACTCTTAGCTCGATGACCGACATCCTGCGCACCCGCTTCGACGGCGTGTATGACGGCGTGCATATCCTGCCGTTCTTCACTCCGTTCGATGGTGCGGATGCAGGCTTCGACCCGATCGACCACACCAAAGTCGACCCGCGTCTCGGCAGCTGGGACGACGTCGCTGAACTTTCCAAGACCCACGGCATCATGGTCGATGCCATCGTCAACCACATGAGCTGGGAATCCAAGCAGTTCCAAGACGTGCTTGAAAAAGGTGAGGAATCCGAGTATTACCCGATGTTTCTGACCATGAGCTCCGTCTTCCCGAACGGCGCCACCGAAGAGGATCTGGCCGGCATTTACCGCCCGCGCCCGGGCCTGCCGTTCACCCACTACAAGTTCGCCGGCAAGACCCGCCTGGTCTGGGTCAGCTTCACCCCGCAGCAGGTGGACATCGACACCGATTCCGACAAGGGCTGGGAATACCTCATGTCCATCTTCGATCAGATGGCCGCATCCCACGTCAGCTACATCCGTCTCGACGCCGTGGGCTACGGCGCCAAGGAGGCCGGCACCAGCTGCTTCATGACCCCCAAGACCTTTAAGCTCATCTCACGCCTACGCGAGGAAGGCGTCAAGCGAGGCCTCGAAATTCTCATTGAGGTGCATAGCTACTACAAGAAGCAGGTTGAAATCGCCTCCAAGGTGGACCGCGTCTACGACTTCGCCCTGCCTCCGCTGCTCCTGCACTCGCTGTTCACCGGTCACGTGGAACCCGTGGTCCACTGGACCGAAATCCGCCCGAACAACGCCGTCACCGTGCTCGATACGCACGACGGCATCGGCGTGATCGACATCGGCTCCGATCAGCTCGACCGCAGCCTCAAGGGCCTCGTGCCCGACGAGGACGTCGATAGTCTGGTCAACACCATCCACGCCAACACCCACGGCGAATCCCAGGCCGCCACCGGTGCCGCCGCCAGCAACCTCGACCTCTATCAGGTCAACAGCACGTACTACTCCGCGCTCGGCTGCAACGACCAGCACTATCTGGCCGCCCGCGCAGTCCAGTTCTTCCTGCCCGGAGTGCCGCAGGTCTACTACGTGGGCGCGCTCGCCGGCCGCAACGACATGGAACTGCTGCGCAAGACCAACAACGGCCGTGACATCAATCGCCATTACTACTCCACCGCCGAAATCGACGAAAACCTCGAGCGCCCGGTGGTGAAGGCCCTGAACGCCCTGGCCAAGTTCCGCAACGAACTGCCTGCATTCAATGGCGAGTTCAGCTACGAAGCCGACGGCGACACATCCATCACCTTCCGCTGGATCGCTGCCGACGGCAAGACCAAGGCCGCCCTCATCTTCGAGCCCGGCCGCGGACTCGGCACGGATAACACCACTCCGGTCGCCAGCCTCGCCTGGACCGATGCCGCCGGTGACCACGAGACTGATGATCTGCTGAGCAACCCGCCGATTGTCGATATCGACTAACCGTTGGCCCATAAACGCCACTCCGCTGTGCGCGCTCCAAGTAGTGCGTCCGGCGTAAGCTGGGTCCATGGAAAACAAACCGCCCGCAGTGCACTGAAGCTAGTGCGCTCGGGCGGTTTTGCATGTGGCGGGGTTGCGGGTCATGCTCAGTCGGAGCTGGCCGGTACCTCCCGCCGGTGATGAGAGCAAAGAAAGAGCAGCAACATGTTGGAACCGTACGTGCGCCCGGGTATTGACGACCGCCCGGATCTCGACAAGGCATTGAGTCCCGAAGACAAGGATGCCGTGGCCCGACTGGCCATCAAAGATCGTCGGCGTCCTCCCGAGGCATCCGCCGATCAGCCCGAGGCCCAGGCCGTGCGTCTGGCGGCCGCCGGTTCGTCGGCTGCTGCCGCTGCCGCGGCCAGCGTGGATGCCCCTGCGCCTGATCTGTCGTCTGCATATCTCGATATGCGCGATCCGATGGTCGCCGCCAATGGTCAGCGACCCACCACGGGCCAGGTATCCCGTCTCAACTGGGGGTTCTTCGCCGCTTCCATTCTGGTCGGCGCACCTTGGATAGCATTGAATACCATCGCCATGCCCAACGCGGTGGCTCGTCTGTTCGGCTACGACACCGCTTCTGCCATATCGGTCACCATCAATCCGTCCACCGGCCGTCCGCTGCCCGTCGCCACTGACTTGGTGGTGCCTCTGGCCGTGCTGGTGGTCGTTGGCGTGGTGGCCTCCATGTTCGCGATGCCCTTGGTCTCCGCGCTGTCCGACCGCACACGTATTCCTCTGGGCCGCCGTACCCCGTGGATGGTGGCGGGTGGCGTGCTGTGCGCGCTGATCACGCTGGTTCTGGGGCAGAACACAGGCCTCGTAGTGCTGTGTTTCTTCTGGGCGCTCATGCAGTTTGCCTATGCGATGATTTCCGTGCCGTTGGCCAGCGCCATCAGCGAACGGGTTCCGGACAAATTCCGTCCGCGCATTGAGCGCTGGCACGGTATCGGCGTGATGCTTGGCCAAGCGCTTGGTGTATGCATGGGTGCGCTCGGCGTGATGTTCGACTCCTTCACGCCGTTTGCCTACACCGCCGTGCTGTTTGCGGTTTCCGGCATCCTGACCGTGATCATGCTGCCCAAGGAGCCTTCCAGCCAGGAGCAGCCACATCAACGATTCGAGTCGAGCCAGGTGTTTGACCAGCTGCGTCCGCCGGCACATGCGCCTGCATTCGCCCGTGTGTTCGCCGCTCGCGTGTGCATGATGACGGGCGTTGGACTGACCGGGGTCTTTCTGTGGTATCTCGTGCGCTTTTGGGTGTATGGCAAGGCTGTGGTGTTCACTTCCGCGCCATTGACCATTCCCGCGGGCCTCCTCATCGCCGGCATGGCCGCGGCAACGCTCATCGGTGCTGCGCTCGCGTCCTGGGCCGCTGGGCCGATCTCCGAGAAGATCGAGGAACGGAACATCGCCACCACTGCAGTGGTGGCGGCATCCTGCCTGCTGTATGCCATCGGCGTGGCGGTGGCATGGGGGCTCGGCGTCTGGTCCACCGGCACGGCACGCGAAAACGGCATGCTGCTCTTCGCGCTGATCTCCGGATTCGCCTTCGGCGTCTACGATGCGTTAGGCCTTGAACTGGTAATGAATGCCCTACCCGACCCGCGCAACGCCGGTCATGATCTCGGCATCTATGCACTGTCCAATTCGGTCGGACTGGCGCTCGCCGCCATCATCGGCGCGCTACTGGTGAACGCCTTCGAGCACAGCTTCGGCTATTACCTGCTCTTCCCGTCCGCCATCGTCATGGTGCTGCTGGCCGGAATCGTCACCCTCGCCGCCGAGTCCGCGCAATGACGGGCCGGTCCGGCTCCCCGGCCGCCGGCGGCGTTCCTCCCCGCGGCGGGGGCGTTCGTCTCGGCGACGTGGCGTCCACAATGTGAACCCTTGCTGGATTGGCAAGACAGCCAGACCTATGTTTACATTCCAGTTCAGGTCGAACGGCCTGAGGAAATACCGAAAGGAGGCCACGCGATGACTGGATTCAATGCTTCTGCGTTTGTATCCGCACGAATTATTAGCCCGTCTTCGCTGGCGGACTAATTCGGCATTGATGCTTGAAGCCCCGTCAACGAAGGCAGGGCCAATCAAGCTGACACAATCGGTAAGGCCCTGCAAGATGCGGGGCTTTTTTTGTTGCGCTCACAAGGCTTACGGCAGAATCCCGCAGACGGAAACGGTAGCGGACAGTACACGGCAACAGAACAACAACCTCCCTGTGAGACGAAATAATCGCCCGCCAATGAGAGTGAACGAGAGCAAAACAGGAGTAACAATGACTGCAGCAGTCGAAGAGACTGGCTTAGGGCAGGCGGCAGGTAAAGCCGCTACCTTGGTACGCGATTCGGTCAAGACCGTGATCGCCGCATCGATGGTCGGTACCGCCATCGAATTCTATGACTTCTACGCCTACGGCACCGCCGCGGCAAACTACTTCCCGCACATCTTCTTCTCCGCGAAGGACAACCCCACCGTCGCACTGCTGATGAGCTTGCTGACCTTCGCCATCGCCTTCATCGCCCGCCCGCTGGGCTCGCTGATCTTCGGCCACTTCGGCGATCGCATGGGCCGCAAGACCACGCTGGTCGTGAGCCTCATGACCATGGGTGTCGGCACCTTCCTGATTGGCTGCCTGCCCACCTACGATCAGGTCGGCGTTGGTGCAGTCGCCATCCTCTGCCTCCTGCGCTTCATCCAGGGCATCGGCCTGGGCGGCGAATGGTCCGGCGCGGCACTGGTCGCCACCGAGAACGCGCCTGAAGACAAGCGCGCACTGTACGGCTCCTTCCCGGAGCTGGGCGCGCCGATCGGCTTCTTCCTGTCCAACGGCACCTACTTCGTGCTCGAATCCTTCAACAATCAGGACGCGATGCTGGCTTGGGGCTGGCGTGTGCCGTTCCTGCTGTCCGCCATCCTGGTGATCGTCGGCCTCGTGGTTCGCGTTCACATGGAGGAGACCCCGATCTTCCGTATGGCTCAGGAGCAGAAGAAGGTCGTCAAGTCCCCGCTGACCGAGGTCTTCCGCAAGTCCTGGCGTCAGGTGCTGCAGGCCACCTTCCTCGTGGCCGTGACCTACACGCTGTTCTACACGCTCGCCACCTGGTCCCTCGCTTGGGGCACCAAGGAGCAGGGCGAAGGCGGCGGCGGCCTTGGCTTCACCAACCAGGAATACCTGCTCATGCTCATGATCTCCATCTGCGTGTTCGCCCTGTTCATCGTGCTGTCCTGCCTGTACGCGGACAAGATCGGCCGCAAGCGCGTGCTGACCTTCTCCTCCTGCGCACTCGTCGTGTTCGCCGTGCTCTTCCCGTTCCTGCTGGACGGTGGTCTGGTCGGGCAGAAGAACTTCCTCGCCAACATGGTGTTCCTGTGCGTTGGCTTTGCCCTGATGGGCGTCGCCTTCGGCCCGATCGGCGCGTTCCTGCCTGAACTGTTCGAGGCGAACGTGCGCTACTCCGGCTCCGGCATCGGCTACAATCTGGCCGCCATCGTCGGCGCGGCGTTCGTGCCGACCATCGCCACTTGGCTGAGCTCCCACTGGGGCGTCCACTCCGTGGGCCTCTACCTCGCCGTGATGGCCGTGTGCTGCCTGGTGTCGGTCCTGACCTGCCGTGAGACGAAGGACGCTGACTTTACCAAGTGAAATCCTCCATAACTAAATATCGCCAAGTTCACAACGTGAAAAATCTCAATTCCACTAAGTGAACCTCTGCAGGGCTTTTCCGGGTCAACAGGACTAAACCTGCATATCGGAAAAGCCCACAAGGAAAGCCAAAACTAAAAACAGTTTCTGCAGAACCAGCAGAGCACAATAACAATTAAAGATTTCACCCCCATAAACAAATAAATAAAAGGAGCGCCAAAAATGGCAGCAACTATCTGGTACGAGAAGGACGCCGATCTGTCCGTGTTCGATGGCAAGAAGGTCGCCATCTTGGGCTACGGCTCTCAGGGTCACGCTCACGCACTGAACCTGCGTGACTCCGGTGTCGACGTGGTCGTCGGCCTGCGTCCGACCTCCAAGTCTGTCGAGTTCGCCAAGGAGCAGGGCCTCGAGGTCAAGCCGGTTGGCGAGGCCGTCGCCGAGGCTGACGTTGTGATGATCCTTCTGCCTGACCAGTACCAGGCCAAGGTCTACAAGGAAGAAGTTGAGCCGAACCTGAAGCCGGGCGCTGCCCTGGCGTTCGCCCACGGCTTCAACATCCACTACGGCTACATCAAGCCGTCCGAGGATCACCCGGTGTTCATGGTTGCCCCGAAGGGCCCGGGCCACATCGTTCGTCGTGAGTACGCCGCTGGCCGTGGCGTCCCGGTCGTCGTTGCCGTCGAGCAGGACCCGGACGGCAAGACCTGGCCGTTGTGCCTGGCTTACGCCAAGGCTCTGGGCGCTCTGCGTGCAGGCGCCATCAAGACCACCTTCACCGAGGAGACCGAGACCGATCTGTTCGGTGAGCAGGACGTCCTCATGGGTGGCATCAACCACCTGTGCGATCTCGGCTTCGACGTGCTGACCGAGGCTGGCTACCAGCCGGAGATCGCCTACTTCGAGGTGTTCCACGAGCTGAAGATGCTCGTCGACCTGGCTAACGAGGGTGGCCTGAACAAGGCTCGCTGGTCCTGCTCCGACACCGCTCAGTACGGCGACTACACCTCCACCGTCATCACCGACGAGACCAAGAAGCGCATGCAGTACCAGCTCAAGCGCATTCAGGACGGCTCCTTCGCCAAGGAGTTCATGGACGACCAGGCCGCTGGCGCCCCGAAGTTCAAGAAGCTGCAGGAAGAGTACTCTCACCCGCACCTCGAGACCGTCGGCCCGAAGCTGCGCGCCATGTTCTCCTGGAACAACGCCGAGGCCAAGGACAAGGACGAGGCCGAGTCCTTCAACGGCAAGATCGCCCGTACCCAGGTTCAGTGACCTATGACCTCCTTCTGATGAGGGAGGTGGCATCGCGTAGCGATGGCGGAGGGAGAGATCGTTAGGATTAAATCCCTTTGTACAAGCAAGAAACCGCCGTTCCCGTTCATACGGGAGCGGCGGTTTCTTGTGTTCAGTCGAATCAGCTACAGCCCACGACTATCGAGCGCATCGGCCAGCTCGTCGGACTGCTTCAGGATAAGCACCAGCAGAGGCACCGCCCATGCGGTCACGCCACCGTGACCTCCACGGGCCTGATTCGCTTCCCGCACAATTCGCACATTGCGATTAATCAGTGGAATCGCTGAGATGGTCAATGCGCACAGTAGCCCAATGCGGTCCGGATTGACGCCGAATCGTCGCAATGGCCGCAATGCTGCCAGCACGGTATCCAGCATGTCTTCAGTGCGGGTGGTGAGTGTTACCAGATTTGCGATCATGACCAGTTCAAGTACGCGCACCGCATTGAACGCCGTGGTTTGCCATGGCACAAAGAACACCTGCACCACCACGGTGAATGCCACCACCCACCACGCGCTCCACAATTGACGAGCAAAAACGTGCGGACCAAGGCCGGACATGGCATACCATATTGCGCATAGCGCGCCGCAGACGGCTATCGCCCACCACGATAGGTGCGGAATCACCAATACCGTTGCCATCACCAGTGACACGATGAGTTTCACTGCGGCAGGGCATCGATGCAGCACGCTATCGCCTGCGATATACAGCGAAATCATAGGGATGCCTCGGCTTCTTCGTTGTCCGCGACGCCGCAGTCGGCAAGATATCGCGCGATAACGTGGCGTGGCTCGCCGGTTTCGATAATGTGCCCATCGGCAAAGCGAACTGCCATATCGCAGCGTGCGGCAAGCCGAAGATTATGGGTGGAAACAATCAGCGGGCAGGCGATATCGTGTATCAGCAGGTTTTCGATGCGCGTCGCGTTGGGCAAATCGAGCATGGTGGTCGGCTCGTCGGCAAGCACCAGCCCCGGGTTGCGCACGAGCACGGCGGCAAGGGCCAGCATTTGTTTCTGCCCGCCAGACAGGCTGTGCGCCGGAGTACCAGCGTGAGGCGTTAGGCCGAATGATTGCAGCTGACGGTCAACCAGTGCCGAAGACTCGGATTTGCTCAGCCCCATGCCCCGCAGCGAAAAGGCCACGTCTTCGGCTGGCGTGGGCATGATGATTTGCGTGTCAGGGTCGGTGAACACGAACCCCACTTTGCGGTGCAGCTGCTTGGCTTGCCGTGTGGGGTCGAAGCCCATGACACGTATGGTGCCCGATGTGGGCTTGGCCAGACCGTCGATCAGACGGAGAAAAGTGGATTTACCTGAGCCGTTGACGCCAATGACGGCAATACGACGAGGGCCTGAGCCCCCAGCAAGACCAAGGTCAAGCTGGCAACTCAGGTCATCAATAATACGTTTGCCTTCTGCCTCGACGCTCACATGGTCGAAGACGATCATTTGCTAGCGCGCAACGATTCGGGGAATGCGGCCGGGTATGCGCGCATCAGCGCGGTGGCAATCAACGTGGCAATCACCACTTTGGCGATATCACCGGGAACAAAGATCATGCCGGAGATAATAACACCCTTGAGAGGAGCGCCCATAACCAATGCCTGAACCGGGAATCCGATGGCATACGGAATCAGTACGCCGCCAACCAGGCTGGCCAGCGCACTCTTCCACCACACCAGACGATGGCCCTGATGTGCGATAAGTCCGATCACCAAGGCTCCAAGAATCCAGCCGTACAGATATCCAGCGCTTACACCCACGAAAATCGCTGGACCGCCGTTGCCGCCAAGCAGGGGAATGCCGACGAAGGTGAGTACGAGCATCAGCAACACCGACAGCATTCCATTCACCGGTCCCAGAATCAGACCCGCTAACATCACAGCAAGGGTTTGCAGAGTAATCGGTACCGGACCAACAGGAATGCGGATAAAGCTGAACACACTGAGCAACGCGGCGAACATGGCAATGCGCACCAAGTCGCGGCTCGTGAAATGAACATGCGAAGCCATAATAAATACAGTCCCTTCATAGTAGTTGCCATGTGCTTTCGGCCGAATCTGTCCCTCCGCCCGATGCTCCCCATGGAGCTCGTGCGGCATATTGCTTGCACGAGTGTGGGTCGCAGACCGCTGCACATGACGAGTTGTAATAACGAGCACTCATGCTAACGATGATGAGCGGCGTGCGATTGGTTGGCCTGTACAAAAAATAGTGCATCTACTTGTGCAACACTGAATATTGGTCATAGCCGGAAAGGGGAGGCATGGTGAACGGCGTGCGTGACGGATCGCAGGACAAAGGCTGGAATCCAGCCATTCGCGGGCGTCTCGTGGATGGTCAGGGGCGATGTGTTCACTGGCATTCGCCATTGGATGTTGTTGCGAATCGTTTCGCCTGCTGTGACGAATATTACGCTTGCTACCGGTGCCATGATGAACTGGCTGGACATGATCGCATCGCGTGGCGAGACATGGATTCGCTCGCTGTGATGTGCGGTGTCTGCCGGCACCAGATGACGCCTCGCGAATACGGGCGGGCGATGGAGTCTGTTACTCCGTGCTGCCCTTGCTGCGGCGCACGGTTCAATCCTGGATGTGCCCTTCACCACGATATTTATTTCAGTGATTGATGGAGGCGGACGCTGGCGCAACTCTTGTTTTGGAATTGCTATGCGAGGGTGGTAAGTCTATTTCTCATGCTCTGGCGTGAAATAGCTCACGTTGTGGACTCTGACCGGGCTGTGGCCACGTTGTCGGTAGGATTGAACTCGGTTTGAAGGACACAATCCTCGCAACACAGGACTTATCTGCACACCGTAGATACCCCGGCGCCCGTGGCGCCACACCCCACTACTGAAAAGGAGTGCCAATAATGACAGCACAGATCTGGTATGAGAACGACGGTGATCTTTCTGTTCTCGAAGGCAAGAAGGTCGCAATCATCGGCTACGGCTCCCAGGGCCACGCCCACGCGCTGAACCTGCGCGATTCCGGTGTCGACGTGGTCGTCGGCCTGCGTCCGACCTCCAAGTCGGTCGACTTCGCCAAGGAGCAGGGCCTCGAGGTCAAGTCCGTGGCCGAGGCTTCCGCCGAGGCCGACGTGATCATGATCCTGGCCCCCGACCAGTACCAGCGCACCATCTGGGCCAACGACATCGAGCCCAACATCAAGCCGGGTGCTGCCGTCGCCTTCGCTCATGGCTTCAACATTCACTACGGCTACATCAAGCCGTCTGAGGATCACCCGGTGTTCATGGTTGCCCCGAAGGGCCCGGGTCACATCGTTCGTCGTGAGTACGCCGCTGGCCGTGGCGTGCCGGTCGTCGTGGCCGTCGAGCAGGATCCGCGTGGCGATGGTTGGGCTCTGACCCTGGCCTACGCCAAGGCCCTCGGTGCTCTGCGCGCCGGTGCCATCAAGACCACCTTCAAGGAAGAGACCGAGACCGATCTCTTCGGCGAGCAGAACGTGCTCATGGGTGGCGTGAACAAGCTCGTCGAGATGGGCTTCGAAGTCCTGACCGACGCCGGCTACCAGCCGGAGATCGCCTACTTCGAGGTCTGCCACGAGCTCAAGATGCTCGTCGATCTGATGAACGAGGGCGGCCTGAACAAGGCTCGTTGGTCCTGCTCCGACACCGCCCAGTACGGCGACTACGTCAACACCGTCATCAACGAGGACTGCCGCAAGCGCATGGAATACCACCTGCAGCGCATCCAGGACGGCTCCTTCGCCAAGGAGTTCATCGACGATCAGGATGCCGGCGCCCCGCACTTCAAGGAACTGCAGGAGAAGTACTCCAACGAGCGCATCGAGACCGTCGGCCCGAAGCTGCGCGCCATGTTCTCCTGGAACAAGGATGGCGTCAAGGATGCCGACGAGGCCAACTCCTTCACCGGCAAGATCGCCCGCGCCCAGGTTCAGTGATTGCCGCTGACTAGCGCATACCACAGGCCGCCGCTCCGATACCTTCGAAGCGGCGGCCTTTCCCATGGTCCCACCGCGTAGCCAAACCTCCACTACGTGGTGATTCTCTCATGGGGCGGTGAATCTCTCATGAGGCGGTTAAACCCTCATGGGGCGGTGTTTCAAAATGGCTTAATTCCGCGGTTTCACCAATCCTTCAAACCGCCCCATGGGGAAATTACCGCCCCATGAGAGATTTACCACCCCATGGAAGCGCCTTATTGTGTGATGATCCACGCCGAGGTGTCGGTGGGGAGTTGGCCATCGGGGGTCAGCGGGCCGGACGCCAGCACCACATCGCCCTCGGGTAGCACAACTGGGTCATCGCCGAAATTGGTGATCGATGTGAACGTGCGCCCGCCAACCGCCGCGCGGGTGTACGCCACCACATCGTCGCCCATGTCCACCTGCTCGGCCGTGGTGTCGCGTGTGGCGGTCAGCGACTCCTGGCGAATCGCCAGTGCGGCGCGATACAGCGCGAGCATCGAGTCCGGGTCGGCTTGCTCCACGTCCACCGCGTAATCCTTGAACCACAGCGGTTGCGGCAGGTGCGGGTCGGCGGCCGGCGTCACGCCCTCAGCGCGCGTAGCCGGCGAGAAGCCGAAGGAAGCGCCCGTGCCGAACTGGCCGGCGGCGCACAGCGGCACATGGTTCTCGCCGGTACCGTCATCGGCCGGAGTCGGACGGCTGAAATCGGCCAAGGCCGGCTCATCGGCGGCGGTCCACGGCAGCGGCACGCGGCAGCCGTCGCGGCCCTTGTCCATCGTGGCCTGAGCAGTGTGGAAAGCGGTCGGATCCTCCAAGTGATCCCACGGAATATCGGCCACCTCAAACAGGCCCAGCTCCTCGCCCTGATAGATATAGGCGGCGCCGGGCAGGCCGAGCTCCATCAAAGCGGCGGCGCGGGCGCGGCGAGTGCCAAGCTCGCGATCCTCGGGATAGGTAGTGCCGTTGCGCAGCAGCCAGTCGTGCGGCAGCTGGTGGTAGGGCGCGCCCTTGATCTGCGGCAGGCCGTAACGGGAGGGGCTGCGCGGCACGTCGTGATTGTTCATGACCCACGTGGTGGTGGAACCGCCGGTTTCGGCCGCCGCCTTGAGTCCGGCGGCGATGGCCTCGCGGAACTCGTCGGCATACCAGTTGGCTTGCGCGAAGTCGAAGTTGAAGGACTGGCCCAGCTCGTCCATCGAAGCGTACAGGTGCTGGTGCTCGGGCACCACCCACGCCTCGGCCACGGCAAAGCGCGGCGGGTTGTACTCGTTGAACACCTTGCGCCATTCGCGGTAGATATCGTGCACCTCGCGACGGTCGAACAGCGGGTGGCTGAAGTCATGATTCAGCACGCCGACCACGCTGTATTCGCGGCCGAGCTCTTCCAACGGCTTGGATTCGAGGTCCTTGGCCAGGCCGTGCGCCACGTCGATGCGGAAGCCGTCGGTGCCGTGGTCGGACCAGAAACGCAGGGTCTTCTTGAACTCCTCGTGGATGTCCGGATTCTTCCAGTTGACATCCGGCTGCGCCTTATCGAACAGGTGCAGATACCACTGGCCGTCGGCCACGCGCGCCCAGGCCGGGCCGCCGAAGAAGGATTGCCAGTCGTTCGGGGGCAGTTCGCCATGCTCGCCGCGGCCGTCGCGGAAGATGTAGCGATCGCGTGCGGGGGAGCCGGGCTCGGCGGCGAGGGCCTCCTGGAAGAACACGTGCTTGTCGGCGGTGTGATTGGGTACGATGTCCACGATCACCTTGATGTCGGCCTCGTGCGCGGCCTTGGCCATCGCGTCGAAGTCGTCCATGGTGCCCAGTCGCGGGTCGACGTTGCGGTAGTCGATCACGTCGTAGCCGCCGTCCGCCAGATCGGAGGGGTAGAACGGGGAGAGCCAGATGGCGTCGACGCCGAGGCTCTTCAGGTAGTCCATCTTCTCGGTGACGCCGGCGATGTCGCCGAGTCCGTCGCCGGTGACGTCCTTGAAGCTGCGCGGGTAGATCTGGTAGACGACGGCCTGCTTCCACCAGTCGTCATTGAGATTATTTGCGGTCATGCCGATTCCCTCCTGTTCCGGGTGCGTTGTGGTTGGGTTGTTCCGGTCGCGCCCGAACTGCTGTGTGAAGGCCCAACCGTTGTATTGATGATGACAACGATATCATGTGAATTACGCATGCAACAATCGATTTATCGGCGTTTTGCGGTGGTAACGTGGTCACGCCTGCGCGGGCGCTGCTGTCGCGGCAGGCGGCGTGGTGGTTTCGCGCAGTATTAGCGGAGTGTCCGGCCGTACGAATGCCGGTTCGATTGACTTGCCGGCAATGGCATCCAATACCATGTGCCCGGCAGTCGCGCCCATTGCGAACGGGTCCTGATGCAGCGTGGTCAGTCCCACGGCGGCGGACAGGGTGGAATCGTCGAAGCCGATGATGGAAATGTCCTGAGGTACCCGCCGCCCGTATTGACGCAGGCGATACAGCACGGGCGCGGCCATTTCATCATCCTCAAAACAGAAGGCGGTGATGCTGGGGGAGGCGTTCAGTACGGCGTTCAATGCCGCGTTGCTTTCGCCAAGACCGCGTTGAATGCTCAGGGGCGTTAGCTCGATCCCCGGATGGGCGGCAGCGGCATCAATGACACCCTGCAAACGAGCCTCGGTACTGTAGCGCATATTGGTTTCGGTCGGTGCGCTGCCGACGAACGCGATCTGCCGGTGGCCGAGTGCAATCAGGTGCTCGATAGCCGAACGTGTGGCGGCGTAATCATCAATGCTCACGCCTGCGTCGAACCCATCGGTGGAGGGGATGTTGATGCCGACAATCGGCACGTGCATATGCTTCAGTCGCTCCACCTCAGCCGGTTCGATGTCGAAGGAGCTGACAATCACCGCATCCGCATTGCGCCGCACGGGCAAATCCGCAAAGAAGTCGTGGCGCTCGGCGGCGTTGCGCATGGGGTAGGGCACGGTGTCGTAGCCGGAGGGGCGCAGCGCCGAGTCAAGGCCGGCGAAGATGTTCGAATTGAACCAGCTGGCGATGGTCTCGCTGGCAAGCAATGCGATACGGAACGATTGGCCGGATTTCAGGGCGGCGGCCGAGCGAGAGACTGAGTAGTCGAGCTTTTCGGCCGCGGCCATCACTCGGTCTCGAGTCTCGGGAAGCACCAGATCCGGCTTGGCGAAGGTTCGGGACACCGTGGATACGGAAACGCCGGCCTCGCGGGCCACTGCCTGAATGCTTGCCTTGGTCATATGCCGTCGCTCCTTCGCCGTCGCGAACAATCATTGTCATGACAACGATAACATGCCCATAACAAGTCGTCGTCTTCGGCTATCTCGATTACGAGGGGCTGATTTAGACCAATTTCCCATTGCCGGAATCGATCACCGCTTCTCTCGGCGCATCACGGCGGCTAGGGACTGCACGCGTGGCAGGTCGAAGACCTCGTCGGTATGCACCACGTGGCCTGAGCTGTCCGCCAGCGGCACGCGCCAGTTCGAATACTCGCTGGAAGTGCCCGGCTGATTCTGGGAACGGCATTCGCCCACGCCGTCCACCAACGCTGCCTGCAGCAGCAGCGACGGCGTATCGGTGAGCATGGCGTGCATCGCCTCCACGATCTCCTGCACATGGCCTTCCACATCATCCGCCACGGTCTGCGATATATAGCCGTTCTCCACCAGACGGTTCATCATGGCCGTGCGTTCGGCCATCGCCGAGGCGGCGAACGCCTCCACCGGCTCGCTCAGGAGATGCAGCTCCTCGCGCAGCTTGACGTGTTCGAAGTTCAGGTAGCCGGCGGTGGGTGGCAGATCGTGCGTGGTCACCGAGGCCAATGCCTGCTTGCGGTAGTCCTCGGGTGTGCGGTACGGGTCGCCGGCGTTCGGCGAATCGTCCACGCGGTTGAACCATTCCACGTCAGTGCCGAGTACGCCGTGATCTGCCAGAATGCGGCGCACGTAATCCGGCACGGTGCCCAGATCCTCGCCAACCACCATGCCTCCGGCGCGCGTGGCTTCGATGGCCAGTACTCCCAGCATCGCTTCGTGGTTGTACGTTACGTATGCGCCGTTGAGGGCGCCGAGCCCCTGCGGAATCCACCACAGGCGGAACAGGCCCAGCACATGGTCGATGCGCACCGCGCCCGCGTGCTCGTACATCGAATGCACCATCTCGCGGTACACCTGGTAGCCGGTGGCCTCCAGATAGCGTGGGCTGAACGGCGGCTGGCCCCAATCCTGGCCCTGCTGGTTATAGAAGTCCGGCGGGCAGCCGACCGTGACGCCGCCGGAGGCGAAGCGTTCCGGATTGGCCCAGGCATCCGCGCCGAGCCCGTGCACGCCCACGGCCATGTCTTGCATCAGACCCAGTGTCATGCCGTGGTCCAGCGCCTCCTGCTGCGCGGCGTTCACCTGCTCGGCAGCAATCCACTGCAGCCAACGGTTGAACTCGAACAGGTCGTGGTGCTCCTCGACGAGCTGGCGCACGGCCGGGTCGTCGATGGTCTTCTCGAAGAACCAACGGTTCTCGCCCCACGGCGCGCCCCATACCTCGAAGCACAGGCACCAGGTGGCGAAGGAATCGAGGTCTGGGCCGGCGGTGGTCTTGAAATGCTCGAATTCGAGCTCGCGCTTGTTGTTGCGGCCCGCGTCGAAGATCAGGCGCAGCGCCGGGCGTTTGGCCGCCCACGCCGCGTTGATGTCCATCGGGTTCGATTCGTCGTTGCGTGCGGCCACTGAATCATGCAGCGCATCCACCTGCGCTCGGATATCGGCCGGCAGCGTGCCGTATTCGGGGATGTCCTGCGGGCGGATGTACGTCACGTTGAGGAATCGGCGCGATTCCGGTAAATACGGCGATGGCTCAAGCGGCGGAATCGGCGCGCCGGCGTGAATCGGGTTGATGAGCATGAAGTCGGCTTTGGACTTGTCAGCCGCGTCCGCCAGCAGCAGCTTCAGATCGCCGTAATCGCCGATGCCCCACGATTCGCGAGACCGCACGGAATACATCTGCGTCATCCAGCCCCACCGCTGGTGCTCGGCGACCGCCTCCGGCACGGGAATGCGCGCGGGGGCGGCGATGATGGCCGCCTTGCCCTCTCGCCCGTCCACCGTGACGGTCAGTGTGTGGTAGCCCATCGGCAGATCGGGAGCGATGGTCAAGTCCGGCTTGCCGGAATTGAGGTGCGGCAGCAGGGCAAAGTGGCCGAACGCGGTGCCGTCCTCCAGCTCGATGGAGACGATGATGTCCGCGTCCGACGAACAGTTCAGGGTGATGCCGGTCGGTTTGCCGGTGGTGGCGACGATGGTGGAGGGGAGCAAACGTTTGCTGTTTTCCACCTCAAGTTGGGTCATGGAGCGTGCGATGGCCTCGTCGCTGGATGCGTCCACGTCGAGGGCATTGAGTACGGCGACCAAGGCCGCGTCGCTGATTTCGGTGTAGGTGCCGAGCTGGTCGATGAATGAGGTGGCAAGCCCGCAGGTTTTGGCCAGCTTGACCAGCGGACGGGTGAGTCGTTCAGCGCTTTCCGTACGCTGCGAGGCACCGGAAGCGGCGTCGTTGGTGGCGTCTGCGATGGTGCCGGTGATGGTCGCTGCGTCGTTGCCGTGCGCGTCGGTCATGATGACTCCTTGCTTGCAAATCGGGTACTGCTAGTCGTTTGCATTGCTGTTCGAGGGCCGCTCTGCGTTGAGGTTCCGGCAATCTGGCAGACCAATGTCCGAGCTGTTCTGTCTTTACCGTAACTCATATTGACAACGATTGCAATACATTCGGTGAGTTGGGCAATTAGCGGGCTATCCGAGCACGACGAACGACTGCGGGGAGAGCGTCGGGTGGCCGTCCCAGCGCCAGTCGAGGTAGAAGTCCATGTCGAATCCGGCCTGCATCGATTCGTTCGGTCGGCCAACATTCGGCGACGAACGCCGCCTCGGGGAATTCGGGGCGGATTTTCGAGAACATGTACTGCCAGGTGCGGATCGTGTATGGCTTTGCCGGTTCATGCGGCGATGATGCCTCGGCCGATTCGACGAAGAATGTTCACCCGGCGTTCTTCCGGCGGTATCCGGACGTTGGCTTGTGATGCCTACCGTGGAATCCGGAATCGAAAGATCCAAGCAATGCAGGTGCGGAACGGTTCCGCGAAGCTGGAAGGCGTGACGACGACGGACGTGGCCAAACGGGTGCGGCCGGAGGAGTGCGGGCCGGACGGCGCAGATGACACTGCATGGAAGAAGGAAGAACAATGGGCAATCACAAGGCTTTGACGAGCGCCGTAGCGGCGATCGCCTCCATTGCGACGCTCGGCGCGCTCGCCGCTCCGGCGTTTGCTGTCGATGCCGCGAACGGCACCTACAGCCCCAACGGCAAGTCGGTCGCCGAGCTCGCCAAGCACGGCGCGGCGCAGCGCATCGCCGCCATCGGCAACAAGAGCGCGAAGAACGTCGTGCTGTTCATCGGCGACGGCATGGGCGATTCGGAAATCACCATCGCCCGCGACTATCTGAAAGGCGCCAACGGCCACTTCGATGGTCTGGACGCGGTCGGTCAGCCCGGCGCGCTTGACGACGTGCAGGCGGGCACCGGTCAGTACACGACCTTCTCGCTCGGCGACGGCAGCAAGGACAGCGCCGTCGGCAAGGATGCCGCCGGCAAGCTGGTCGCCAACCCCAACCCGGGCAAGCTCACCCCCGTCACCGATTCCTCCGCGTCCGGTTCCGCATGGGCGACCGGCACCAAGACCTACAACAACGCCGTCGACGTCGACATCTACGGCAACCCGCAGCTGAATCTCTTCGAGCTGGCCAAGGCCGCCGGCAAGGCCACCGGCAACGTGTCCACCGCGGAAATCCAGGACGCCACCCCGGCCGTGCTGGAATCGCACTCCACCGAGCGTGCCTGCTACGGCCCGCAGGGCAAGACCGACGGCACTTCCAACAACGCCTCCAAACAGTGCCTCGCCAACCAGCTCAAGGAGAATGGCGGCATCGGCTCCATCTCCGAGCAGCTGCTCGACACCCGCGCCGATGTGACCATCGGCGGTGGTTCCAAGTACTTCCGCCAGACCGTGCAGGGCGGCGAATACAAGGGCAAGACCGTGTGGGAGCAGGCCAAGGACATGGGCTTCCAGACCGTTGAGAACGACCCGGCCGCGATGAACGCCCTGCAGTACAAGGATGGCCAGCCGGTGCTCGCCCTGATGAGCGACGGCAACATGCCGACCAAGTTCAACCCGTCCAAGGCCACCGCCAAGGATCCGGCCAAGGACGCCAACCCGACCGTGTGCACCCCGAATGACGCCTGGCTCGGCAACCGTGGCGCCTCGCTCAAGGACATGACCAAGAAGGCGCTCGATCTGCTCAACGCCAACCCGAACGGTCAGAAGAACGGCTTCCTCCTGCAGGTCGAAGGCGCTTCGATCGATAAGCAGGACCACGCCGCCAACGCCTGCGGCCAGATCGGCGAGACCGACGACTTCGACCAGGCCATCGCCTACGCCATCAAGAACGTGGACCTCACGAACACGCTGGTGATCGTCACCGCCGATCATGCGCACACCTCCCAGGTCCTCAACGCCCAGCCGGCCTACGCGCTGTCCACCGTGCTCAAGTCCGCCGACGGCAACAACATGGTCGTCTCCTACGGCACCGCCCAGGCAGCCTCCACCGACGCCGAAGGCGGCTACAACGGCGGCGACATGGAGCACACCGGCACCCAGCTGCGCATCGCCGCTTCCGGCCCCGGCGCCCAGCGCGTCATCGGCCTGACCGATCAGACCGACAACTTCTACACCATCGCCGGCGCCCTGGGCCTGGCCACCTCCCCCGACGAGCAGAACGCGCTCTCCAAGGATGGCACCGTGAAGGTCGCCCGCACGCAGGCCGGCAAGTACGTCGCCAATGTCGACGGGTTCAACGGCGACGCGCTGCTCAGCTACGAGCTGAAGGACAAGAACGGCGCCGTGGTGTCCAAGTCCGATTCCAGCACCCCGTTGTCCGGCGTGCGCGTCAAGCCCGCGCAGACCACTTCGATCGCGCTCGACAAGATGTCGGAAGGCGCCGAGTACACGCTCACCGTCACCGGTCGCCAGTCCGGCAAGGTCGCGACCGTCGCCATCCAGGCGCCGGCCGCCGGCTCCGCCGACAAGAAGCCGGGCGCCGACAAGAACGGCGTGATCGCTTCGGGCAAGGTGCCGAACGATTCCGCGGTCTCCGGCCCGCTGGGCGCCACCGGTACCGCCGTCATGGCCATCGCCATCGCGGCTGTGATGCTGGTTGCGATCGCGATGCTCATTAAGGCCGCGCGTAACGCCAGGAACAACTGATTCGGCCTTGGTCGACCGGTAATCCCGAGTCGTCCAGCCGCCGGAAAACCATCGCCCGCCGAGCCGATGCCCGGCGGGCGATCGTTTTCCGGCGGCTTTTGGCTGTGACGCGATACGTGCCGTGTGCCGCGCTTCGCAGAAACCTGAGTGAGAATAGCTCAAGTTTTTTGCCGAATCCGGGAATATGCACTTGCGGTTTAAAGTTGAGTGGTGTAGGCTCAAGTTTCGGAAGCACGGGAATGGGCGGTTGCGAATGCAAACCCCACAACCGAGAGGAACCGCACACGGAACCGACCGAAACCCGGGCGAAGAACGAAAGAACGAACACGTGCGAGACGGCTCGCGCACACCGCGCGTCACAACCCGAACGGGTCGTGGCGAACGGCGGCGCCGGCCGGGCAATCGCAAGTCCCACAAAGGAGCACACATTATGGCACGCGCAGTTGGTATCGATCTGGGAACCACGAATTCCTGCATCGCGACTCTCGAAGGTGGCGAACCCACCGTTATCGTCAACGCTGAAGGCGCGCGCACCACGCCGTCCGTGGTGGCCTTCTCCAAGTCCGGCGAGATCCTCGTCGGCGAAGTGGCCAAGCGTCAGGCCGTGACCAACGTTGACCGCACTATTTCTTCCGTCAAGCGCCACATGGGCACCGACTGGACCGTCGACATCGACGGCAAGAAGTGGACCCCGCAGGAGATTTCCGCGCAGATCCTGATGAAGCTGAAGAGGGACGCCGAGGCATACCTCGGCGAGCCCGTCACCGACGCCGTCATCACCTGCCCGGCATACTTCAACGATGCCCAGCGTCAGGCCACCAAGGACGCCGGCAAGATCGCCGGCCTGAACGTCCTGCGTATCATCAACGAGCCGACCGCAGCCGCTCTAGCCTACGGCCTTGAGAAGGGCAAGGAAGACGAGCGCATCCTGGTCTTCGACCTCGGCGGCGGCACCTTCGATGTCTCCCTGCTGGAGATCGGCAAGGATGACGACGGCTTCTCCACCATTCAGGTTCAGGCCACCAACGGCGACAACCACCTCGGTGGCGATGACTGGGATCAGAAGATCATCGATTGGCTGGTTTCCGAAGTCAAGAACAAGTACGGCGTCGACCTGTCCAAGGACAAGATCGCGCTGCAGCGCCTGAAGGAAGCCGCCGAGCAGGCGAAGAAGGAACTCTCCTCCTCCACCTCCACCAGCATTTCCATGCAGTACCTGGCCATGACCCCCGACGGCACCCCGGTGCACCTGGACGAGACCCTGACCCGTGCGCACTTCGAGGAAATGACCTCCGACCTGCTGGGCCGCTGCCGCACGCCGTTCAACAACGTGCTGCACGACGCCGGCATCTCCGTGAGCGACATCGACCACGTGGTGCTCGTCGGCGGTTCCACCCGTATGCCCGCCGTCAAGGATCTGGTCAAGGAGCTTACCGGCGGTAAGGAAGCGAACCAGTCCGTGAACCCGGATGAGGTCGTGGCGGTCGGCGCCGCCGTGCAGTCCGGCGTCATCAAGGGCGACCGTAAGGACGTTCTGCTTATCGACGTGACCCCGCTGTCCCTCGGTATCGAGACCAAGGGTGGCATCATGACCAAGCTCATCGATCGCAACACGGCCATCCCGACCAAGCGCTCCGAGGTCTTCTCCACCGCTGAAGACAACCAGCCGTCCGTGCTGATCCAGGTCTACCAGGGCGAGCGTGAGTTCGCACGCGACAACAAGCCGCTGGGCACCTTCGAACTGACCGGCATCGCCCCGGCGCCGCGTGGCGTCCCGCAGATCGAGGTCACCTTCGACATCGACGCCAACGGCATCGTGCACGTGTCCGCCAAGGACAAGGGCACCGGCAAGGAGCAGTCCATGACTATCACCGGTGGCTCCGGCCTGCCGAAGGACGAGATCGACCGCATGGTCAAGGAAGCCGAGGCTCACGAGGCTGAGGATAAGCAGCGCAAGGAAGACGCCGAGACCCGCAACCAGGCTGAGGCCTTCGCCTACTCCACCGAGAAGCTCGTCAACGACAACAAGGACAAGCTCTCCGACGACATCGTCAAGGAAGTCACCGACAAGGTCAACGCTCTGAAGGAAGCCCTGAAGGGTGACGACACCGAGAAGGTCAAGACTGCTCAGACTGAGCTGATGACCGCCGCTCAGAAGATCGGCCAGGTCCTCTACGCCCAGCAGGGTGCCGAGGGTGCCGCGGCTGGTGCCGGTGCGGCTGGCGCTGCCGGCGCTGGCGCTTCCGCTGGCTCCGCCTCCGGTTCCGACGACGACACCGTCGAGGCCGAGGTCGTGGACGACGATGACGACAAGGACAACAAGTGATGTCCGAGTTCAACAAGGACGACTACCTGAACGACCTGCCGGATCCCTCAGATGCTGAGGCTGCCGGCCAGGCCGCTCAGGCCTCTTCAGGGGCTGACGCCTCCGCCGAGTCCGACTCTGCGCAGGATTCGGCTGCCCAGGCTCCTTCCAATGAAGGAGCCGACGCGGCTCCTGCCGCAGCTGAGGGAGAGAAGTCGGATGCCGGAGAGAAGACTGGCGAAGGCCAGTCCGATTCCGAAGACACCCTCACCCCCCTCAGCAAGGCCAAGAAGGAAGCCGCAGACTACCTCGAAGCCCTGCAACGCGAACGTGCGGAGTTCATCAACTACCGCAATCGCACGCAGAAGGAGCAGGAGCGCTTCCGCCAGCACGGCATCATCGACGTGCTGACCGCGCTGCTGCCCGCCCTCGACGATATCGACCGCATTCGCGAACACAGCGAGATGGACGACTCGTTCAAGGCCGTTGCCACCAAGATCGACAAAGCCTTCGAGAAGTTCGGCGTCGAGAAGTTCGGCGAAAAGGGCGAGGACTTCGACCCCACCAAGCATGACGCGATCCTGCACAAGCCGGACGCGAATGCCGACAAGGAAACGGTTGACACCGTGGTTGAGGCCGGCTACCGCATCGGCGACCGCGTAATCCGCGCCGCCCGTGTGGTCGTGGCCTCCCCGCAAGACCGATGACATGTTGGCTCCCCTCGATGAGGGGAGCCAACGCGAAGAACGTATACGAAAGGAGACATGAATGGCTGAAAACGAATGGCTCAGCAAAGACTTCTACAAAGTCCTTGGTGTCTCCAAGGACGCTTCGGACGACGACATCAAGAAGGCGTACCGCAAGCTCGCCCGCAAATACCATCCTGACGTCAACAAGACCAAGGAAGCCGAGGAGAAGTTCAAGGACATCTCCGAAGCCTATGACGTGCTGAGCAAGAAGGAAGATCGCCAGAAGTACGACGCGATTCGTCAGTTCGGCATGGGCGGCGCCCGCTTCGCCGGCGGTTCCGGCGCCGGCGGCTTCGATGCTTCCGGTTTCTCCGACATCTTCGGTTCCATGTTCGGCCAGGGTGCCGGCGGCAATGGCTCGCGCATCCGCTTCTCCACTTCGGGCGGCGGCCCCAACAACATCAACGACATCTTCTCGATGTTCGGCGGTGCTGCAGGCCAAGGCGGCTACAGCCAGCAGGCGTACGGCAATGCCGGCGGCTATGGCTATGAGGAGGCCCCGCGCCCCGAAAACGGCGAGGACCGCAACTCCAAGATCAGCCTGACCCTGCGTCAGGCGGTCAAGGGCGCTACCGTGTCCCTGTCCGTGGACGGCAAGAAGTTCAAGGCCCACGTGCCTGCGGGCGTCAAGGACGGCCAGAAAATCAAGCTTGCCGGCAAGGGCAAGCCGGGCATCAATGGCGGCAAGGCAGGTGACCTGTACCTGCACGTCACCGTCAAGCCCGATGCCGCGTTCTCGATGCGCGGCCACGACATCGTCATGGACCTGCCCGTCACCGTGGGCCAGGCCGTGGCCGGTGGCAAGGTCGAGACCAAGGACATCGACGGCAATCCCGTCACCTTCAAGGTGCCGGCCGGTTCCAGCTCCGGCGCGGAGGTCAAGCTCGCGGGACTCGGTGTCCAGCGCGGCAACCAGCCGGGCGACCTGATCGGCCGCGTGCAGATCATGGTCCCCGCCAAGCCGGGTCTGGCGGTCAAGCACGCCGCCAAAGAATTCGACGAAAAAGCCGGCGACTATCTCAGCCTGTAATCAGGAGGTGAACAATGGCGCGGTTAGCCAACCAAATGAAGCAGTTGTACGCAATGTGCGCAACCGCGCTGGTGATGGGCAGGGCCGATCTCGACGGAGCCGATGATGTCGGCTTCGATATCGAACTGCCCATCTTCACCGTCGGCCAGGCCGCCGAACTGGCCAACATCCACCCCCAGACCCTTCGCCAGTACGACCGGCTGGGTCTGGTCCGTCCGCAGCGCACCGATGGCGGCGCACGCCGCTACTGCCTGCGCGACATTGCCCGCCTGACCCGAGCTCAGCGCCTAAGTCAGGATGAGGGCATCAATCTTTCCGGTATCGCGCGCATCCTCGAGCTCGAAGAAGAGAATCGACAGTTGCGCCGTGAAGTCAAGCGCATGCAAACCGGCGACCAGGAAAGCGTCTTCGCCGCTGGCCGAGACGGCAACATCGTGGAGGTGCAACGCTCCAACCGCGCCCGCCTCTGGCGCAACGCCATCCGCCGCGAAACCCGCGAACTGCCCGGTCGCGATACCGCCGCCGATACCGCTGCCTGCACCACCGGCGACTCCAACTTCACTCCCGCCGGCTCCAAGTCCATGGTCCTGTGGGGTTGGTGAGTCTGGCCGCATTGCTTCGATTCCTTCTCCATTCGTAAAACTGTTTGTTATCTCACATCGGGCAGCTGCCGAAAAGAGCACGAATTTTCTTGACGGAGATGTCAAGGTTTGTTACGGTGACGTGCGAAAACCGATTCGTAAGGGGTGCTTTAGGCTGAGACGGTATGTACCGAACCCTTCGAACCTGTGAGCTAACACTCGCGTAGGGAATACGACGGTTGAACTCCTCTGTTCGGCTCGGCATCCCATATGCGCGTTGAGAGAGAGGAAGCGTATGTCAATACGCAAGGAGCTGACCGCCCAGAACGTACTGCTGGGTTTCCAGCATGTGTTCGTTTCCAATGTTTGGCTTGATCCGGTATTCGTGGCCGGAGCAATCGGCTTACCTATTGCCCTGTCGTCGAACATGATTAACGCCATCTTCATCGTCTCCGGCCTGGTTACTCTGATCCAGGCCACTCGGCTGGTTCGCCTGCCGGTGGTGCAGGGGCCGTCAGCCGCGTTTGACGCGTTGATGATCGCGGCAGGTACGGCTGGCATGCTGGGGGCGGCGAGTTCGTCCATTCTCATCGCTTCGCTTGTGTTCCTGTTGCTGTGCCTGACCGGTGTGATAGAGCGGATGAGGTTCCTGTTCTCTCCGATGATCTCGGGCGTGGTCATCTTTATGGTCGGTGTTTCGCTGTCCGGATTCACGCTGAGCGAGTTTCTTGGTGGGGCTCCCGGCGACAAAACGTTTGCCGATCCGCACATCCTGACCGTGTCGATCCTGACCACGGCGATTGTGCTTGTCCTGTCGCTGCTCGGCAAGGGTCTGCTTAAGTCGTTCTCATTCCTCATCGCGCTTGTCGTCGGCACCGTGGTCGCCGCGGCGTTTGGCATGGTGGACTTCTCTCCTGTGGCTTCCAAGGGATGGTTGGGCCTGCCGACCTTCATGCCTTACGGGCCGTTTACGTTTGACTGGAAGATCTTCATTCCGTTCTTCATCGCCTATATGGTTGCCGTCATGGAGGCTCTCGGCGTCTATCAGGCGGCTTCCGAGATTCAAGGCACGACCCTCGAACGCAAGCAGGTGCGCTACGGCCTCGCCGGCGAGGCGGCAGGTTCGGCCATTTCCTCGTTGATTGGTGGATTCACCACCACCGCATACCCGCAAAATGTCGGCCTGCTCAACCTGACCGGCGAAGGCAAGCTGCGCACGCGCACGCCTGTGATCATCGCCGCCATCCTGTTGCTGATTCTGGGCTTCGTGCCAAAGGCAGGCGCGCTGCTGTCCGTCATTCCCTCGGCAGTCGTCGGAGGCATCTTCCTGCCGGCTGCGGCCAGCCTGATCGTGACCGGTCTGCGAGCCTTGCGCAAGGTCGCTGATGACGAGCGCCGTCAAACGGTCATCGGCATGTCTCTGCTGCTCGGCATCGCCCTGCCCAAGGCGCTCTCCGGCCTGACCGGCGGCGCAAGCGTGTTCTTTGGCAACAACATCATGGTCGGTGTATTCAGCGCCATCATTCTCAATGCGCTGTTCATCGCTCTTCCGGATTTGGTGGCGAAGCATCGTGCGCCGGCGTCCATGGATGTTCCAGCAGCCGATTCGGCGGATGGGACTGGCGCCGCGGCGCACGATGAACGATAATGCTGGTTGATATTGGATATTGACAGGAGCGATGCAATGACTGATGTGATGGATGACGCGCGTCGTATCAAGCGCGGGATTCTGGATTTTATCCATACCTATGGCTGTGAGCAGGCCCCGGAAGAGGCGTTTGGTGCGTTGGCGCGCGACGTGTTCATCTATCAGTACACGTATGATCTGCCGTACCGTCGTTACTGCGCGGCTAAACGCGTCACCCCCGCAACGCTCAAGGATTGGCGGGAGATTCCGCCGATGCCGGTGGACGGGTTCAAGCACCTTGACCTTTCGACCATACCGACCGAGCAGTGCAAAGCCGTATTCATGACGAGCGGAACCACGCATGGCGGCAAGATGCGTGGGCGCAACTTCCACCCTGATCTTGAGGTGTGGGATGAATCGATGATTGTGCCGTTCCGTCATTTCATCATGCCGGATCGAGAGCGTATCCGCATCGCCGTGATTTCGCCGGCGTGGGACATGAACCAGAATTCCTCACTGTCGCGGTATCTCACCAAGGCCGTGGAACTCTGTGGCAGCGAAGGCAGCGGCGTGTTCTTCGATGAACATGGACTCAAATTCGATGGCATCATCGATTTCCTCAATCGTGCGGTGTCCGACGGCAAACCGGTGATGCTGATGGGTGTCTCGTCATCCTACCTGTATCTGCTCGATTACCTGCATGAGCATGATCTGACGTTCGCGCTGGCCCCCGATAGCCGCTTGTTCGACACTGGCGGCTTCAAGAGCACCAAGCGCGACATCACCGAAGGCCAGATGCTTGACGAACTGGAACAGACACTGGGGGTGCCGCGCCACCACTGCGTCAACATGTATGGCATGACCGAGTTGAGCTCGCAGATCTATGACCAAAATATTCTGTCGTGGTATACGGATGGCACCGGCAACTATCTCAAGGCGAACCCCGCCTGGGTGCGCACGGTCTTCCTTGATCCGGAGACGCTGACTCCCGTCAAGGATGGTGAGACCGGTGTGATAGCCCATTACGACCTTGCCAATTGGAATTCATGCATCGGTATTCTGACCGAGGATCTTGGCTACCGGACTCCGGGCGGATTCCTGCTGCAGGGCCGGGCGAAGGGAGCCGAGGCCCGTGGTTGCTCAATCGCGGTAGACGAGGTCATCAGTGCCAACCGCTGACGAATCTGTGAGTCAGGCCATTGATGTCTTCCACCTGCCCTCGGGAGCGGATGTTTCGGATTACGAAATCTATGATGTCGCCACATCGGATGGGGTGAAGCGTTTGCGCTATCCGCGACTGGATGGCCCAAAGGTGACTTCCCTTGCCAAGCAGCTTGCCGATGTTCGCAACCGCACGCTTGCCGCGATGAGTGTCAACGATATTCTCGACATCGTGGCCGACGCGGCCCAACTATGGGCCGATCCGGATTTTGAGCTGCGGCGCCAAGCTGAACTGCTGATTCCCGCAATCACCGGATATGAGCCTGACATGGTGCGGATTGAGCTCAAACGGTATATGCGCCAGTTCAGGCGTCGTGAACTGCTCCGTTTCCTGGACTCCGAAATCGGTCAGCCGTCTATGCTCGACGAATTCCGGCCGAACAAGGCGGGGGGATACTCTAAATATGTGGGCCCGGCGCTCACCTATCAGGTGTTCTCCAGCAATGTGCCGGGGATTCCCGTGTGGAGCATGGCGATGACCCTGCTGGTCAAAGGCGCGATTCTTGGCAAATCTTCATTTTCCGAGCCGGTGATGCCTGCGTTCTTTGCTCGCAGCATTGCGATGGTCAATTCCGACCTCGCTGATGCCATTGCGGTGGTTCCATGGAAGGGCGGCTCGCAGCAGCTCGAGGATTCAGCCATCGATGTGGCCGATGCCGTGATTGTTTACGGTTCTTCGCAGACTACCAAATTGATTGCGGGCAAAGTCGCCGGATCCAAGCCCTGTCTAGGTTACGGAGCAAAAGTCGGGTTGGCGTTCATTGGCCGAGAGGCTTTGCGCCCTGATACCTATGCCGATACCGTGCATCGTGTGGCTGTTGACATCGCCACATATGACCAGCAAAGCTGCCTGGCTCCGCAGACCGTGTTCGTGGAGACTGATGGAGCCCTCACCGCTCGTGAAGTGGCTCAGCTGCTCGGTGGCGAGCTTGAGAATCAGCAGCGCAAATATCCGCGCTCCGTATTGAGTGACGCCGAGAACGTGGCCATTCAGCGGGCGCGCGCCGACGCTGAGATGAGAGCTTTGATGGGCGGGAAGGCCGCGGTGTTCGCCAGTGGCCATAGCACGGCATGGTCGGTGCTGTATCGAGAACTTGACGGTAGCGGTGCCGACGAGGATGTTGCTTCGCTGATGTCGCCGTTGAACCGCACCGTCAACGTGGTGGCGGTGCCAGATTTGTTGGACGCTGCCAGAGGATTGACTTCCTGCCGTGGCTGGCTGCAGAGCTGCGGTGTCGCTGTGGATTCGACCAGACTGTTTGGTCTTGCAGATACATTGGCCGAGGTCGGTGTGAATCGCATCTGTCCGCTCGGTGAGATGGATCGGGCGAAATCCGGCTGGCATCATGATGGGGGCTTCAATCTCATCGATCTGTTGCGCGCGGTGGATGTCGAACGCGGCAGCGACGCGTACGGCGATTCGTTCGATATGGATATGGAATAGGCCTGTGCTGTTGCGGGCAGCAGGGGCTGGTAGCGGGGTGAAAGGCAAGGGTAATGACAGAGCAAAGCGATATGGCACGGCGTCCAATGGTGAATCTGGATGGCAGAACAGCGATCATCACCGGTTCCGGCAAGGGCATAGGAGCGGCCGTGGCGAAATGCCTGGCATCGCACGGAGCCGCTGTCGTCGTCAATTACGTACATGACGCCGCCAGCGCGCAGCGCACTGTTGAAGACATCCACTCGCTGGGAGGCTTGGCTATAGCTGTACAGGCGGATGTTTGCGATGAATCGCAATCTTCCAAGCTGGTGGGTGCCGCTGTCGACTCATTCGGCGGCGTGGACATCTTAGTGAATAATGCTTTCGGACACTTCTCCTTTGACCCGCGTCGCCGTTCCACTTTTGCTGGAGGCGATTGGGATGAGTTTAGCGCACAGATCGAGGGATGCCTGCATGGTGCATATCTGATGTGCTCACATGTGGTGCCGCTGATGCGAGCCCAGACCTCCGGGCGTATCATCAACATCTCCAGCAATCTGGTCGATTCGCCCATCGTGCCCTACCATTCGTATATCACTGCCAAAGGCGGCTTGGTCGGCATGACCCGTTCTCTGGCCCAGGAGCTGGGCGGCTTCGGCATTACCGTTAATGCCATTGCCGCAGGTTTGACGGCCGGAACCGCATCCAGCGCAGCCACCACCGAGGATGTTCGTGAACGAATCATTGCCATGACGCCTCTTGGCCGCCTTGCCCGTCCCGATGACATCGCCGGAGGGGTCGCGTTGTTGGCGTCCGACATGGCCGGCTTCATTACCGGGCAATGTCTGCACGTCGATGGTGGTTTGACCATGCGCTGAGGCGCAGGGGCGGTGTGCTGACGCGCTATGGTTGTCGCATCCGGTTGGTGCAATGGAATGCAGCAAGAGTAAAGGCGACAATTGGCGTGCGGGCATGCGAACGGAGGTAACCATGTTGCTCAAGGCCGTGTTTTGGGATTTGGATGGAACGCTTATCGATTCGGAACCGCTTTGGCATGACGGCGAAATCGAAATCGCGCACAACAATGGCGGCGAGTGGAACGAGGACCTCGGTTGGGCGTGCTCCGGTACTCCGGTGACTCACGTGGCAGAGGTCATGATTGCGCATGGCTGCACATTGAGCGTTCCCGAAATCGACAAGCAGCTCAAGGATTATGTGTTCAAGGCGGAGGTCGAACGTCTGCCGTGGATTCCTGGTGTGCAAGACGTGTTGCGCTCGCTCAATGAGGCCGGCATCCCATCCATGCTGGTCACTACTTCGCCGCGCCGTATGGCGGAGAACATCATGAAGCAGTCCGAGGGACTGTTCGCCGGCTACGTCTGTGGCGACGATCCGTACGAGCACAAGCCGAACCCCGCGCCCTACCTGGCCGCAGCCGACAAGCTTGGCATCGCCCGTGAAGACATGGCCAAGTGCGTGGTGCTCGAGGATTCTTCGGTTGGACTTCAGGCCGGTGCGGCATCGGGCGCGACTCTGATTGCGCAGACCGGCTGGATTCGCACGGATACTTCCGGCCTGGGCCAGTTCGCGTCCATCGAATCGTATGACGGTATCGATGCGGCCGCGCTGGATGGTTTCGTGCGCCAGCGTCTTGGTGAGTAATTGATTACATCACCGCGCATGCAGTTCTCCTCATGAGCGGTGGAATGTGTTGACGATATACCAGCGAAGCACGCCATATTTGTAAAGAAGATGGCAGTAATGGCTGCTATGAGGTTCCGGTGGCCCCCTCTTGTATCGGGGCGACTGGTAGAGTGGTTGACGGTTTTCAGACGAATGTCTGGTTATTGGACAGATTGTTCACACATATAGACGTATAGGACTCATAGGAATCACATGGGCTTCGTTAATTTCATCCTCGAACTGCTGAAGGATCCGCGTGCCGCGATTGCCGGTTGGATTGCCATGGGCGTGGCGCCGACCCTCGGATTCATCTTCCTCATCGTATTCATCGAAACGGGCGTGGTGTTCTTCCCGTTCCTGCCCGGTGATTCGCTGTTGTTCGCGGCCGGCGTGTTCGCAGCCCCGGATGCTGCGACCGGCAAGGCCGCGCTGCCGTTGTTCTGGTTGCTGCCGGTGGTTTGGTGCGCGCCGATTATCGGCGACCAGTGCAACTACTTCATCGGTCATTTCTTTGGCCGCCGTATCATCCAGTCCGGCAAGGTGAAGGCCTTGACCCCGGAGCGTTTGGCCAAAACCGAGCACATGATTGAGAAGTGGGGCCCGCTGGCTGTGTTCCTGGGCCGCTTCTTCCCGTTCATTCGTACGTTCATGCCGTTCATTTCCGGTATTTCCGGTATGCGTTGGAGCCGTTTCACGCCGTTCTCAGTGCTCGGTGGCCTGTGCTGGTCCACGCTGTTCACGTTGCTGGGCTACTTCTTCGGCAACATTCCGGCCGTGCAGGATCACTTCGAGCTGGTGATCGTGCTGATTCTGCTGGTCTCGCTCGCCCCGACCATCATCGGTCTGTTCAAGGCCAAGTTCGGCAAGAAGAAGCCGGCCAAGGTGACCGATGCTCAGCTGGACGTCATGGAAGACGGCATCAAGAACCTCGATAAGTGATCAAGAAATGTAGATTACCGCATAAGGAATCGTCGTGAAAAATGAAGGCCCTGACCGTGCATATGAGGTCAGGGCCTTTTGCATGAGATGGGCGTGAAACAGCACCGTGGTTATCCACATTTGTCGTGGACGACATGCCGGGGTGTGGATAACTCGGCAAGCTAGAACCACAATGGTCGATTCGTGTTGAGCATTGAACTCGGACACGTTTCAATCGGCTTATGAATAGCAATACCTCACCCCGCGTGGCGCGTAGGATCACCTCGCCAGCGGTAGCACCTCCGGGCATTCCGCTGCCCACGGACGATGCGCCGATTCCAGCGCATCGCTACTACACTCCGCCGCCCAGGCCGTTGGCTTCATGCGAACGGCAGAGATCGGGCGAGGCTCCGGCACTCGCCCTAACTACAGACACCAGCTTTCATAACATTGTGACGATGACGTCAGGCCATGGAGGCGTGGGGTTGAGTGTCATGGCTTCCATGCTTGCATGGACATTGGCGAGACGTGAACACAGCTGCGTTCTCATAGACGCTGATTTCGTGGCCGGATGCCTTGATCTGCTACTTGGTGTAGAACGAGAGCCGGGCTTACGGTTCAGCCAAGTCGACGCGCCCCTCGGCCGTATCGAGGGTGAGGCGATGAACCATGAGCTGATGACGTGGGAGGGTGTGCGAGTACTTCCCTACGATCCTTGGAGCGCGCGCCAGCCTGACTGGTGGGAAGTTCAAGCGGCCATCCGGGCTTTGGCGGAAGCGAACGACGTCGTCATCGTGGACGCCGGGCAAGGGGGACTCATTGAGACCGTGCCCGATTTACGCAGTGGCATGCAGGTGATTGCCGCGGAATTGTCGGTAATGGGATTGGCTAGGGCCAAAGCGCACCGGTCCAGACTGGATTCTTGGGGCTGTGAAGCGCCACATATCGTCGGCGTGGAACCACGTGGCGCTCCACGTGGGAGAGGGCACGTGGGTATTGGCGAGGCGCAGGACTACTTGACTGCCACGGTATTGGGTCCTGTCAAGCCAAGTGTCAATCTGTGCGGAGACGTACTGGAAGGCCTCGGCATCAGATCGGTGACCAAAGGCAGTCGCAAAGCCATGAACTTGCTTGCCGATCTCGTAGAACAGGCCATTCGCTCGGTTTCGGGAACTTCTCACAAGGACCAGTGATGCTATGGCTGCCGTAATCACTCGGGCTGATGAGCCCGGCGCAGTGCCCAGAACTGTGTTCTTCGGTCTATTGAATGATGTGGCATCCGACCCGCAGGTTACCGATTTGGCGGTGACCTGCGATGGCCGCGTTTGGGCGGACCGCGGCAATGGCATGCGCGAAACAGTATTGCATGTGCCGTTCCGCTCGCCGCAAGTAGTTCGAGAATACGCCGTCCAACTGTGCGCGCAGCTTGGGCGCAGACTGGATGATGCCTGCCCGATAGCGGACGCCGCCAGTCCAGATGGCATCCGCGTGCATGCGGTGATTGCCCCATTGGTGCCACAAGGTGCCGCGATTTCCATACGATTCCCTGACCGAACCATGGCATCGCTACAGCACCTGAGCAAATTAGGCGTATTCCCGGCTGCTTGGCTGCTGACGTTCGTGGGATTGGTGCGCAAACATGCCACAGTGCTAATTACGGGCGGAACAGGCGTGGGCAAGACCACCTTGCTCAAGGCGCTGCTGGCGCAATGCGACGTGAACGAGCGCATCGTCACCGTAGAGGAAGTTCGTGAACTGGGGGAACTGGGACGCGGCGATCATGTCTCGTTGGTAACACGCGAGGCGAATGTGGAGGGCGTCGGAGCCATAAGCCTGGCGGACTTGGTCAAAGCGACATTGCGAATGCGCCCCGACCGCGTGGTGCTGGGCGAATGCCGTGGTGCGGAAATCGTTGACCTACTGCGCGCGTTCAATTCCGGTCACCACGGCGGCATGACCACCGTGCATGCGGACGGCGTGGACCGAGTGCCGTCCAGGTTGATTTCGCTTGGATTGCTTGCCGGAGTCAGTCCACAGGCGTTGGCCATGCTGGCGGCAGGTGCTTTCGACGCGGTGGTGCATTTGGAGCGAGTGAACGGACAGCGGCGTATCACGCAGATCGGCGAACTGCGCGTAGCACATGGTGAACTGGCAGGAACACCGCTGGCGGTATGGAATGGCCGCCATCCTCCTCGGTATGCCGCCGAATGGGGGCACTTCATTGAACGATGGGGCATCGTTCCCGGGCCGAATGGTGGTGGGTGATGATGTGGTGTGCTGTTCTGGCGGCGCTCGCGGTGCTGATATGGCCGGGGAAGAAGTCCGGAAGATTGCGCCAGCTGGCTGGTAAAGAGCGCACGGTCGATTCCGCAGCCATAAACGAACCTCGATATGCCGACTCACCTCGCGTGGGCGTTGCACAGGTGATTACGTCCGCCATCGCGCGATTGCGAGGTGGCGGCACATTGGTTGAAGCATTCGAGGAACAATCCAGCAGACGCTTCGCCACTCATCGCATTACTGTGGAACGGCTCATAGCGATGTTCGAACAGCGGCGTCTGCCCGACGAATCACCAGCGCAGGTACTTGAAGCTGCACGCGGGGTCACCGCCGCAGCGGTTTTGAGCGATGAGCTCGGTTGCCAAGTGGTGCCATGTCTGGAAGCGGTATTGACGGCTTACCGGCAGATGAGGCTGATGCAGAACCTGCGATCGCAAGCATGTGCCGTGCCTAAAGCCACTGTGGGGCTGCTGAGCGCGCTTCCGGCCGTCACTGTGGCATTGGGCGAGCTTCTGGGAGCTGGACCATTGGCGTTCTTGATTGGATCGCCGCGCGGTGTGGTCTGCCTGACATTGGGAGGATGTTGTTATGCTGCCGGCTTGGCATGGATGCGGGCATTGTTGAAAGGCAGCGGATTATGAGTACGGTGTGGGTACGCGCCGCGGCAGGCTGTGCGGCGATTGCTAGTTGGCTGTATAAGGTTCCGGTTCGTCATGACAGCCGCTTGCCGTGTGAGGAGCCGGCTGCAGCGCATGATTGCGGGTCGTCATGGACCATACTCATATTGCGCATGTTGCAGGTGTCATTGCGGCAAGGCTCTTCGATTCCCCGGGCGCTTGACATGGTGGGCAAAGCCGTCGGCGACGACTGCGGTGCTCGCATGAGCGAGGTCGGGAGCTCCCTGACCAGAGGGGTTCCCTGGGCTGATGCGTGGCATGCCGCTATGGCTGTTCAGCATGAGGGTGCGCCAGCTGATAGTCCATCCGGGGAAGATACGAATACCACGCAACGAGATCTTGGCCTGCTGCAATCGGCTTTGGAATCGTCATGGACGCATGGCGATATGCCTGGCGTGCGCCTCGAATCCGCCATTGAACAGCTGGACCGTGACGAGCGTGCTGCCATCGAACGGAATGCCGCGAAGCTGTCGGTAAAGCTACTGATGCCTACAGGGCTATGTTTTCTGCCGGCATTCGTGCTGGTAGGAGTCATTCCGGCGATTGCGTCCTTCATGATGTGAATGTAGGCGTGAACCGAGTGCGCTTGGGCTGAATTTTGTTGTATCGCTCGGTATTGCACTTGGCTGCGTTTGGTTATCCACATTTGTGGTGGACGACACGTCGGGGTGTGGATAACTCGGCAAGCTAGAGCCACATCCCCCGTTTTTCCTGGTGCATGAAGCGTTGATAGTCCACAGTGGTATGCACCCCGCGTCAACCCGGCGCGGGGGCCAACCACTCACACACGCATGGGGAAGGTGCGAAGCCACTGCGCAGCTACCCCTCCTTACCGAAAGGAACGCCAATGAATACCCCTATCCCCGTCATCGTCGACGGGCAGGCCGGCATCTTCGCACACAGCAAGGCTCGTGTGGCCACGCTGAACGCCAAGGCAAAAGAACGGCTATGCCTCATGGACGCACGCTTCCGCACCCTCATGGCTGAGCCCGAAGAAGGCGCAGCCACTGCGGAATACGCAGTCGTGCTCGTTGCGGCTACAGGCTTTGCGGCAGTGCTGGTCGCCATCCTGAAATCGGACGCCATCAAGACGTTGCTGACCAACATCATCAAACAGGCTCTGAAAGTCGGGTGACAGCCATGAAGACCATGACATGCCGATGGCGGCTCGCCAGACTGCCGCCAGACCTATGCACAGGATCGGCCACCGCCGAATTCGCGATCGTATTGCCCAGCGTTATCGCCATCGCCGGGCTGATACTGGCAATAGGACGTGTGGTCATCGTTTCCATGGACTGCCAAAGTGCCGCGGCAGCGGCTGCACGCGAGTTTGTGGTTACCGGTGACGAATCATCCGCGCGCAGCATAGCTGCGGACGTTGCCGGGGGAGATCCCCGCGTCAGCATTGCCCACAACGGCCAATCGACGAGCGTGATGGTCGAATGTTCGGTACTGCCCGGTCCACTGGATGTCACTCCAACGCGGGTTACCGGCAACGCTACGGCGATAAGCCAATAACTGGTCGGCTGCTGGCTGGGCGGCCGCAATAGAAAGGAATTGCGGTGCAGGGAATGCGTTATGAGGAGGGATCGGGCACGATGGCCGGAGCCATGCTGGTTATGGCGGTGAGCATTGCGCTCGCGGTGGCGGCAAGTGTGGGCAACCTCATGATCTGCCAGAATCGAGCGCGTTCCCTCGCCGACCTTATTGCCGTTGACGCCGCGTATGCGCTGTGGCATGTGGATATCGGTGATCCATGCGCGCTTGCCGCAAACATGGCTGAAGCGAATGGCGTCACGCTGGGATCCTGCTCCGTGCGGGATGAAGACGTGTTGGTAACCATCAAGGTGGAAACCATGGTTCCGGTGGCATCATCCGTGGAGCGGACGGCTCGGGCCGGACCGGTGAATTGTACGGAAGGAGACAATTATCACAATAATGGACCGTAAGCACTGATGCTCTGGCGGGCTTCTGGACCTTTGGTTAAGGTGAGAGCATGAGCGAGAGTGAACGCACAGAACGCCGTCGCGTGGTGGCCATGGTGGGCAATCCCACTTCCGATAAGGGTCGTGGTGCCAAGGTGGATGCGCGAGTATTGGGACTGCTGGAGGACGCCGGCCGTGCCCATAACTTCGACGTCATCGACATCACCGGCACGAGTTTCGACGATTCCCTGAACCAGGCGCGTGAACGCGCGCACGAGTACGACTATCTGGTGGTGGTCGGCGGCGACGGCATGATCGCACTCGGCGCCAATGCCGTGGGTTGCGGCGGTAAGCCGTTGGGCATCGTGGCCATGGGCTCGGGCAATGATTTCGCTCGGGGACTTAAGCTGCCGGTCAATCGCATCGAAACCGCAGTGGAAGGTATCGTCGGCGCTATCGTGCGCGGATCACACATTGATGTGGACATGGGACGCGTGACCTCTTTAGACGGTGGCTATGCCGTGAACCCATCCACCGGCGAGGAATACGAGTACCAGGAGAGCAAGTCTGCCGAGCATCCGATTGACCGGTACTATGCGGGCATGCTGTCCTGTGGTCTCGACGCGAGCATCAACGATCGTGCGAATCATTCGCATCTGCCGACCGGCACCATGCGCTACTTCGTGGCGGTGCTGGTGGAGCTGACGCATATGAAGCGTTATGGGTACCACATCAAAGCCACGCTGGCGGACGGTACCACGGATGAGCGGGACATCATCACGCCGTTGCTGACGATTGCGAATTCGCGTCATATCGGTGGCGGCATCGAGGTCTCGCCGTACTCCTGCTTCTCCGACGGGCTGTTGGACCTGGTGTGGATGAATCACGTGCCGAACTTCGGCGAATGTGCGGTGGCCATCTCGAACGCCTATAATGGCAAGCTGCTCGCCTCAAAGGTGTTCGGGTGGAAGCGCATACGCGAGATCGAAGTCACGCGGGCAGCGGAAGGAGACGAGCCACCGGTGCTGATGGCGGACGGCGAATACATCGGGCATCTGCCCTTCAGGGTGGTGGCCGAGGACTGCGCACTGCGCGTGCTGGTGCCGCCGGCCGTAGCCGCCCGTGAGGTGGACTCCCGACAGGAAGTGCTTGACGCCATCGCCCGAGACGGTCGCGACCCCGTAACCGGCCAGTTCGCCTGACCTGATTATATTGGCTCCCCTCATTAGGCTGAGCCGTAAAGCAAACAGCCCAGTGCTGTTTATAGGCGAGGGTTCGACGATAGTCGAACCAGAAGAGAGTCAGCCGTAGGCTGTTCGCAATTGCGGACGAGCTGGCCGCGAAGCGGACTGAGGGGAGTACGGGAGAGCGGTACCAGAGCCAATGGCCGTCAGACTTCAGACGACATAGTTTTCGATATGCAGCGTCTGCGCCATGACCTCTTTGATGGTTCGGTCGCTGATGTTCGGATGCGAGCGAACCAGCGAGATAAGCCCCACGATTAGCGTGAAGAATGTCTCATGGACGTTGGTGATTGGCAGACCATGCATCTGCTCGAAATCACGTACGGTGGTCTGGGCAATGTAGTCGGCAATACGGTCCGCCGCGCGGTCAATGAACTTGATATACAGTTCGGCGTTGCCATCTTGGATCATACGGTTCGAAAAGGGGCTCTCGTCGGCGATCAGGGAACGGAGCACGCGCACGATGTCGTCTAATGCCTTGTTCACGTTGCCTGTTTCGCGCGCTTGGTTCCACTGCTTCAATGTGGTGAGGATTTCGTCGATGACGTCGTCGAGTACTGCGTCTGCTACGGCTTCCTTGTCTTCGAAGTAATGGTAGAACAGTGAACGCGTCATACCGACTTCGCTTGCGATGTCGGAAACGGTGATTTTGGAGAAGCCTTTTTCCAGACACACTTTGCGCGCGGCTTGCACGATGGCGTCGCGCCGGGCATCGCCACGGGTGGGGCGTTTCTCGTCGAGGATATCGCTCATGGGTACCTCCTGACTACAACCGTTATTGACACTATGTTAATACAAAGAAAGCGGTTAATAACAATAAAAATGCGGTAACCGTTGTCAGATGAATGTCGTTGGAATATAAAGAGTTTTCCCGATTCGGCAACTATGAGCCCGGTTTATCTTGACTTTTTATCGGTTAATTCTGAGGGCAAAGGTAGGTTAGTAGCTATGGCACTTGCATTGTATCGTCGCTATCGTCCGGACACCTTCGAAGGGGTCATCGGTCAGGACCAAGTCACGGTCCCGCTGATGCGCGCCTTGGACGAGGGCAAGCTTACGCATGCCTATCTGTTCTCAGGGCCGCGAGGATGCGGTAAAACCAGCTCCGCGCGTATCCTGGCCCGTTGCGTCAACTGTGCCAAAGGGCCGACTTCCCACCCCTGCGGCGAATGCGAAAGCTGCAAGGACCTGGCCACCGGCGGTCCGGGTTCCATCGACGTGGTCGAAATCGATGCGGCCTCGCACAACGGTGTGGATGATGCTCGAGAATTGCGAGAACGCGCTGGGTTCGCCCCTGCGCGCGACCGCTATAAGATTTTCATTCTCGATGAGGCCCATATGGTCACGCAGCAGGGCTTCAATGCGCTGCTCAAAATCGTTGAAGAGCCGCCTGAACATGTGATGTTCGTCTTCGCCACCACCGAACCAGACAAGGTGATCGGCACCATCCGTTCGCGCACCCACCACTATCCGTTCCGTCTGGTGCCGCAGGAAGTCATGGGTCCCTACCTGGAGACGATCTGCGACAAGGAAGGCATCAAGCCCGAGCCCGGTGTGCTGAAACTGGCGATGCGCGCCGGTGGCGGCTCCATGCGAGATACCCTGTCTGTGCTTGACCAGCTGATGGTTGGTTCGGTCGAAGGCGTTATCACCCATGATGCCGCTGTAGCCCTGCTCGGCTTCACGCCGGAGGCGCTGATCGGTGAGGCCGTGGATGCGGTAATCAATCACAACGGCGAAGCCCTGTACGGCGTTATCCAGAAAGTCGTGGTCGGCGGATTCGATCCGAGACGATTCGTCGAAGACCTGTTGGCTCGTGTGCGTGATCTGCTGGTGCTTACGTTGGCTGGGGACCGTGCGGAATCCGTGCTGTCTGACACGGCCGAGGCCGAGGATATGGACGACTTGCACCGTCAGGCCAAGGCGTTGGGCCTGGGAGCCCTGACCGCCATGGCAGACATCATCAACACTACGTTGGGTGCCATGACCGGAGCCATTTCTCCGCGTATGCGCTTGGAACTGCTGGCCGCACGATTGTTGGCCGGCAGTGAATCAGGCTTTGCGACAGCCGCTCCCGCGCCAGTCGCTTCTGGTATGCCGCCTGCGGCTGCTTCTTCGACTACGTCAGCCGCTTCCGGTGCGGGTGCCAGTGGTTTTGCCGGCTCATCGCGAGGCGGGTTTGCCGGAGCCTCACATGGCGGATTCTCCGGTGCTGCACGCAACCAGCAAGTAGCCGCGCCTCAGAGCACCGCTTCCCATGAATCTGTTGGAGGCAATGGCCCTGTCAACGGCCTGGTCAGCGACCGACCCGCGGGCTCTCCGTCTGTGCAACCTGCTGTAGCAACTGCTGCTGCCAATGCCGGGTGGGGCGCTCCCGCCGCGTCGCCGGCCGCCCCGGCCCAACCGGTGGCCTCGCCTGCGGCATCGGATAATCGGTCCATCGACGAGAAGTGGGATGCAGCCGTCGCCGCTTTGCCGGAAACCATTCGTGAATATGTGTCACGAGACAAGGTGCCGACCGTAAAATTCGGTCCCAACCGTAAGGGTCTGCCTTGCCTGTCGATGACGTTCGACAAGTCGCTGAGCCAGCACGCTTTCGCCTTGGCCGTGGATAACAGCGGTAAGAAGGCGGCGGCCGTGGTGATGGATGCCGTGCGCAACGAGTTCGGTGCCAATGCAGTTATTGCACCTTCTGCGGTCGCGGCGAATGGCGAGCGAGTCGAATCCGTCAAACGTATGAGCCCGGAGCAATTGGCCAAGGTCAAGCAGCAGATTGCCATGGCCAAGGCCGGATTGGCCGCGTCGAGTTTGGGCGCGGGCCTGGGCATTCATATGGGGAGCGAGCCGAAAGCTCCGAAGCTGGCTGCAACAGGCCAAGCCGAGGATACGGACGACAGCCATCGAGCCGATCAATCCGGTGCATCCACGGCGGCGAAGAGCTGGAGTAACGATGACCCTTGGGCCAAGCCGGCTGTAAGCAACGCTTCGCCGCAATCTGCAGACGGGTTCGCACCTAACGAGCCCGCTACTACGCCTGCGCCCGAAGAACATCACAAGAAGCATGTTGCGGTTCCGGACATCAGTGATGGTGTTGATCCGTGGGCCGCTCCGGCCGCTCCTGTTGCACCCGCTGCGTCCGTTGCGTCCGCTGGGCCCACTGAACAGTCCACGGGGCAGCCAGCCGCCGCATCTTCCGCTACGACAGCTGCCGGCGCGAGCGATGATCCGTGGAATCAGATGCAGTCTCAGGCTACGGCCTCACTGGCACTGCAACCGGTCGAAGCCGACCCGTGGAACCAGCCATATCAGCAGTCTCCTCACGATGATCCGTGGAATCAGCCGCAGTCCCAGACTCCGGCTTCTTCGGTTCCTCAGACAGTGTCGGGCAATATGTCGGGCGATGACCCGTGGAACCAGCCCCAATCGGTTCCACAGCCGGCTGCCGGCGATGACCCGTGGAATCAACCGCAACCCGCACAGCCGACCCCGAATGCCGACCCGTGGAATAGCCGGCCCCAGCCCCAGCCGAAACCGCAACCGCAAGTCGCGGCCGAGGATGACGAATACTCGATGAGCGACCAGTCGCTCGGCGAGGCGACGGCCATGAATCTCGACGATCTGAAAAAGCTATTCGAGGTCAAAAAAGTCGAGCAATTCGCGGCAGATGATCCGAAGAACCCCAAGAACATCCAGCCTGCCAAGAAGCACTCGGATGAATAATGAGGACGAATAACGAGGAATACCCATGGCACTTGCTTATGACGGCGCAATACAGCGACTGATCGACGCTTTCGGGCGGCTGCCCGGCATCGGGCCGAAGGGCGCGCAGCGTATCGCCTTCTACATGCTGTCCGCGCCCGAAGATGAAGCGCGCGATCTGGCCGAGGCCATCGAGGAGGTCAAGGCCAAGATCCGCTTCTGTGATATTTGCGGCAACGTGTGCGAATCCAGCCCCTGCCCGGTATGCGCCGACCCGAGACGCGACCGTTCGGTGATCTGCGTGGTCGAAGAGCCCAAGGACGTGATGAGCATCGAGCGCACGCGCGAATACCGCGGCCTATACCATGTGCTCGGCGGCGCAATCAACCCAATGGCCAACGTTGGCCCTGCCGACCTGCGTATTCCCAGTCTGCTCAAACGCTTAGAAGGCGATGAGGTCAAGGAAGTGATTATGGCGCTCGACCCGAATATTGAAGGCGAGGCCACCACCAGCTACTTGACCCAGCTATTGCGACCCGTAGGTGTCAAGGTCACCCGACTTGCCAGCGGCCTGCCGGTGGGCTCCGACTTGGAGTACGCCGACGAAATCACGCTAGGCAGGGCACTGGCCGGTCGGCGCGAGGCCTAGGCCAGCGTATCATTGGCGCTCTCGCCCTTGCGGCGCATCCACGGCCAGAATGCGCCATGGCGGATGATGCACGCGGCCCTTGTGTCGTCTGCCAACCAGATGATGAACAGTCCTGCCGCCAGTATGCCTAGACCAACACCAAGGGCGATATTGCGCGCGTCAAGCACGTCATTCGGCTCGGGGGCCGGCATCGGAATCGCCACTCGGTGCCCGGAGATAAGCAGTCGGTGCGTGTTCACGCCGTATGGCGTACAGGTCATCAAGGTGACACGGTCCTCACCCGGCGCAATCTTGAGCTTCGACGTGTCATCCGGCAAAATCACTGAAATGCGGTCCACTTTGTAGCCCAAAGTTTCGCCCATGACTTCGATGTAGAAGAAGTCGCCCTCTTTCACCTCGTCCAAACGGGTGAACATCAGCGCTTCAACCAACCCGCGGTGCCCGGTAATGACCGAATGGGTGGACTTACCTCCCACCGGCAGCGACGTGCCGTACAAGTGGCCGGCGCCAGAAGCCAGTGCTTCCTCGGAAGTGCCGTGATAAATCGGCAGATTGATGGACTGTTTGGGCACCCTGATTGTGCCCATCACGCCGTTTCCGGTACTAAGCAGTGACTGGTATTCCTTGTCTTTCTTTGAGACGGAATCCTCGCCGCTGGCTTGGGATCCTCCTTGGGCGGCGGAGAACGGATCGACGGCTTCACCCAAGATGGGCTGGCCGGATTCAGCGAGTTTCTTGTTGTATGTGCGGGCCTCCGTGAGCTTGTCTTCCGCCTGCGGATAAGGCCAGCCGGCTACTTCTTTGGCTGTGGTGGCTGTGGTGGCGGCCAAGTTGCGGTCGGACTCGAATTGCAACGCTAGCGGGAAGCAGGCCACGGCGATTGCGGCGATCAGCAACACAATGGTGATGATGCGCATCGCCCACAGGTTGCGTTGCAGGCGTCGGCGCTCGGCCACGAGATCGCTGATATCGATGACTTCGTCAAATGGTGTTGGAGCGAATGCTGCGGGCTCGGGACACGCTGAGGAAACGTTGTCATTTGCAGATGTGGCATCCGGCATGGCCGCGTTGTTTTCCCGCATTTCCTGTGAGGCACGCTTACTTGTCGAACGTCGATGCAGCAATGCCATAGTCGCCTGTTCCTTCGCTTGATCTGCTCATGATTTGCTTATACAAGACGGCCGGCCCGTCTTAGTCGTGGTTGGCATAGGTGCTGCCGCAAATGGCAACGCCGCACGTGCCACACTGCGAGACGTTACTCCGCACCAAGCCTTTCATGCAACATGCCGACGAGGGCCATAGGGGGCAATGTAGGGGGCATAAGAAGTCCGAAAAATGCGATATGAACAACGTTGCTACGGCTGTAAGTGATGTGACTTACTTTGGGCAAGCCGTTGAGATGCAAGGGACTGCAAAGGATTGCAAAGTATGGCAACATGATAAGCCGCGGTGCCGGCAATATTTGACAGAGCTTTCAAATAGGGGGGTATGAATGCATAAAGAGGGAATATATTGCCCCGATAAAAATCAGTTCATATCATTACGTTCTAAGACTGCAGTGAGAACGAGCCCAACCAGACACTTCAGCGACCCGTCGATAGCTTGTGCGGTACTGCACGCGACCCCGGAGAAACTCCTTAATGATTTCGAGACCTTTGGCTTGCTGTTTGAGTCCATGTGTATTCGCGACCTGCGTGTGTATGCTGATGCGCTTGGCGGAGATGTGTTCCATTATCGGGATAAGACGGGATTGGAATCTGATGCGGTCATTGGCCTGCATGATGGACGATGGGCTCTCATTGAGGTCAAGCTCGGAGAAAAGCAGGTTGATATTGCGGCGGCCCATTTGAAAAAGTTGGCTGACAGAATTGATCAAGATCACGAAGGCCGTCCGTCATTCTTGATGGTGCTGACCGCTACGGCTGCCGCTTATCGCCGGGATGATGGGGTATTGGTAGTGCCGTTGGCCACGCTTGCTCCGTGAGCTCGTATCGCGCGTTTGACCTATCGTTCTCAACCCAAAAGGAAAAGGCCCGGGCTGCGGAACCGGGCCTTGAAAAGGAGAGAGGAAGAAGAAGGTATTCAGTTATGGGGGTTCTGCGGAAACCTCGCCGGTTTGCTTTCGTTTGCCGGTAATTGATAGTTAACCGCTCGAATCTCAAAGGATGGATGCGGCTGCCTTAAAAAACCACCGGTGAAAACTTGAATATTTGCTGAACAACGTAGGCCATGCCCGTGTCCACATGCCGGCGCGGGGTCGCGGGGTGAACGCGGCAACCTTTATAATCGTTGCGTTTGCGTAAAATATCGACCAAACAAATCTCTAAGAGAAGAACAAAAGGACAGCAGTGGCTCTCATCGTGCAGAAGTACGGCGGCTCGTCGGTCGCCGATACCGAATCGATCAAACGTGTGGCCAAGCGCGTTGTTGAGACGGAAAAGAAGGGCAACAAGGTGGCCGTGGTGGTCTCCGCCATGGGCGACACCACCGATGACCTTATCGATCAGGCGCTGAGCATCGACTCCAACCCGCCCGAGCGCGAGATGGACATGCTGATGACCGCAGGCGAGCGAATTTCCATGAGCCTGCTGGCCGTGGCCATTCACGCCGAAGGCAGCCGCGCCCACTCCTTCACCGGTCAGCAGGCCGGCTTCTTCACCGACGCCCGTTACGGCGCGGCCCACATCAAGGCCGTGAGACCGGACCGCGTGAAAAACGCGCTCTCATTGGGGGACATCGCCATCGTTGCCGGCTTCCAGGGCATCAACGCCAAGGGTGACGCCACCACGCTCGGTCGCGGTGGTTCGGACACGTCCGCCGTGGCACTCGCTGTGGCCCTTGGTGCCGACATCTGCGAGATTTACACCGACGTGGACGGCATCTTTACCGCTGATCCGCGCATCGTGCCTTCTGCCCGCCGCATTCCGTCCATCGATTATGAGTCGATTCTGGAGATGGCCTCCTGCGGCTCCAAGGTGCTGGCACTGCGCTGCGTAGAGTACGCTCAGCGTTTCAACATGCCGTTGCACGTGCGCTCTTCGTTCTCCCGTCGCCCCGGCACGCTGGTTGTGCCTGACGGCATTGACCCGCGCACGCTGCCGAACCTCGACTGAGCGCGGCTACAGCGAACAATAATCGTAAGTAATTTCAACCAAGACAAGGCAAGACATGACTGAAGAAGAAGCGAAATCCATGGGCGACCTGTTCCCTGACCTAGGCCCCGAGGCGCCGGTGATTTCCGGCATTGCCCACGACCGTTCCGAGGCGCTGGCCACCGTGCGTGGCGTGCCGAACGAGCCGGGTATGGCCGCCAAGGTGTTCACCGAGCTGGCCACCGCCGGCGTGAACGTGGACATGATCGTGCAGGCCGGCGCATCCGTTGGCACTGCGGACATCTCCTTCACCGTGCCCGAATCGGCCGTCAAGCAGGTGCAGAACACGCTGCTCGACAAGCAGGAAGTGCTGGGTTACCACTCCTTTGATGTGAACACCAACGTCGGCAAGGTAGCCGTGGTGGGTGTTGGCATGAAGACCCACGCCGGTCTGGCTGCCAAGTTCTTCCAGGCCCTGAGCGATGAGGGCATCAACGTGCTGATGATTTCCACTTCCGAGATTCGCATCGCCGCACTCGTGCCGCTCGATCAGCTCAACGATGCCGTCAAGGCGCTGCACACCGCATACGGTCTCGATGCCGATCAGATCGAAGCCGTGGTGTACGGCGGTACTGGCCGCTGAGCCACTGAGCCGCGTTTTTGCGGTATATACGACGAAAGCCCTCCTCACGGAGGGCTTTTGCGATTTTAACGAGTTTCAACTACTTCTTGGTGATGTAGCCGAGAGCCTTAAGCATTTCGGCGCATTCAAGGGCACCGCCGGCTGCACCGCGCAGAGTGTTGTGGGCCAGACCCACGAACTTCCAGTCAAAGATGGAGTCCTCGCGCAGACGGCCGATGGAGACGCCCATGCCACCCTCGTAATCCACATCGAGCTTGACCTGCGGGCGGTCATCCTCGGTGAGGTACTGGATGAAGTGCTTTGGTGCGTGCGGCAGCTCCAGCTCGGAAGCCTTGGACGTGTAGTTCACCAGACGGTCGATAAGCTCTTCCTTGGTGGCCTTCTTGCCGAAGTTCAGGAACACGGTGGCGGTGTGGCCGTTGAGCACGGGCACGCGGATGCACTGGGAAGTGATCTTGAGGTCGCCGTCGAACGGCACGATCTCGCCCTTCTCGGCGTCCACATGACCGAACACCTTGAGCGGTTCCTTCTCGGACTTCGCTTCTTCACCGGAGATGAACGGGATGATGTTGCCCACCATCTCAGGCCAATCCTTGAAGGTCTTGCCTGCGCCGGAAATCGCCTGATAGGTGCTCACAACCACCTCACGCGGTTCAAATTCCTTCCACGCGGCCAGTGCCGGTGTGTAGGCCTGAATCGAGCAGTTCGGCTTGACGGCGATGAAACCACGAGTAGTGCCCAGGCGCTTGCGCTGGTGCTCGATCACCTCGAAGTGCTCCGGGTTGATCTCCGGCACCACCATCGGCACGTCCGGGGTCCAGCGGTGGGCGCTGTTGTTGGAGACCACCGGGGTCTCGGTCTTGGCATAACGCTCTTCAATGGCGCGAATCTGGTCCTTCGGCATGTTCACCGCGGAGAACATGAAGTCCACGTTCGCGGCCACGGACTCGGCGTCGTCGCCGTCCGCGACCACCATGTGCTTGGCGTATTCGGGCATCGGGGTTTCCATCTTCCAACGGTCTCCGACCGCCTCGGCATACGTCTTGCCGGCGCTGTGCGCGGAAGCGGCAAGGGTGACCACCTCGAACCACGGGTGATTCTCAAGCAGCGTGATAAAACGCTGACCGACCATACCGGTGGCACCAAGGATGCCGACCTTTATCTTTTCGGGCATGATGACCTCTATGACCTTCGGGTTTCGATGGGCTGATACGTTCAAGCGACCGTCTTGCAATGGCCGCAAACACACGGTAATTGTACGAAACATGCAGAACAACAGTGGCCGTCTTCCCATATGGTGGCTCGGCGGCGCACCCCATGGCGTACCCCGCGCCGCGCAGTCCGATATCCTCTCCATAACTGGCAAAGTGACTAGCGAAGAGACGGCAGTGTTCTACACTGGTAGCCATGTCTATCGCATCAGTAGAGGCGCAAAAGCAACTCGATCGTATCGTGGCTCTCGGCTACCCGGACGTGGCGGATATGAGTGCCGCCGCATTCCGCGCGCTTGCCGAGCCGCTCATCGGCGCGCTCGAGCATTCCGATCTCGGCTCGAACATCCTACTGGTGCCTACGCGCGAGCTAGTCTCGCCCGAATCGCTGATTGCGCGAACCTCCATCAACCGCATGGCCGGCTTTACCACCATGCCTCCGCGAGACATCGCCAGCTTCCTGCCGCAGGACGGATTCATGCCGCCCGAAGGCCCGTTCTATCTGGTGGTCGATCCGCATACCGGCACCTGCTACATCAACCGCGAGCCCGACGTGGCCCGCAAGCTGATTGATTCCGACGAGCGTCTGCCGCTCACCCTCGAAGAAGGCTTGGCCATCGCCACCCAGCACCCTGAATGGCTGTTGGAAAAGAACGGTTTCAACCTGCTCGGCTCACGCTCCACAGACGGCCGTGTGCCGAGCATCTGGATGAGCCAGAACGCACCGCGACTGGGAGCCGTCTGGCCCAATTCCCGCCATACCTGGCTGGGCAACGCGTATTGCACGGCCCGTCGCGGGGTGAGCCTGTTTAAGTAGGTTTAGCGCGCGGCCTTGATCAGCGAACGGATGATGGCTATAAAGCCAAGGCTCATCGCGCCGGCCACCACGGCGAACACCTGCGGGCGGCGCAGCTCGTTGCGTGCGCTGACCGCTCCGGTAACGCAATGATCCTCGAACCAGACGCGCAGCTCGTTGCTGGAGTAGCGGCCGACCAGATTACCCCATGTGAGCATGCGGGTCACATAGCCCGCCGGATTGCTCTCATGGAATTCAAACAGGCGAATGCCGCGGTACCGCGACTTGGGACCATAGCATTCGAACCCGCACGTGGGCGCATAGCCCAGATCGATATCATGCACATGACCAACGAAAGAGTTCTTATGGTCATGCCCGCAGAACAGCGCGAAATAGCCGCCAGCCTCGCGCAAGGCATCCACCTCGCCCACATTCTCGTCCGCGCAGCCGATCGCCTCGCCGAGCCGCGAGCCGGGGCGGCAGACCTCATGGTTGAGCACATAGCAACGCCCGGCGTGCGTGCGCGCGCCTTCCACGGCGTTCGGCGTCCATGTGGGCACTTCCTTCAGACAATCGTAGAATTCCTGCGGCGGAATGTGCTGGAAGGCGATGGCCGGCACGGGCTTGCCGTCGCCATTGCGCTCGCCCAACTCGGTTTGTACGGACCCCAGCCATTCGATGGCCTTGGGGGTGGGGGTGCCGTACCCGTCGGCGTCGGCCAGGTCGAGTCCTCGCGGATTGACCACATACGCCGGGTATTGGGCGTCGTTTTCTTCGGGTTTGCCGGCATAATCGCCTGAATTGACCATCATAACGGACATGGCCACGCGGCCGGAACCATCGGAGGACTCGACGGGCAGCGCGAACGTGCCGGGCTCGAGACTGTCGTCGGGGTTCAGGCAGCCGGGGTATTCGCGGTAGATGTCATCCTGTTCGTCGGCCAGAATGCCGCATTGGAAGTCGTGGTTGCCGTAGGTGGCGGCAAAGGGCACGCCGGCCTCGACGACCGGACCAAGGAAACCGGAGAACGTGCGGCGGACCTTTTCGCGGGTCTCATTCATGAGTTCGTCGAGGGTCGCCGGCGTCTCGTGTGCGGGGCTGGCCTTGCCGGATTGCGTTGAATATACGAGGGTGGAAACCGTCTCGGGTGTGGGGCTGGTCTCAACGGAATCGCCTACTTCGGAAGTCGTGATCACGTCGGTCGAATCGGCGCCGGCAGCGGCGACGGCGTTCGTCACGGTATCGGGGTCAAGCAGCGCGGCTGGTACAGGCTTGCCGGCTTCGGTGAGACGATCGGCCACGCGATCGGATACTTTGCGAATTACGGGGTGACGCTTGATCCCGCGGATTTTGGCCTCGATCTCGGTGACCGCGCGCACGCGAGCGCCCGGCTCCTCGCCGCGGCGGCGCAGGAACGTGTCGATGTAGGCGGGATCATAGCCGCGGATCTGGTCGCCGGTGAACACCACAAGATCCGGATCGGCTTCGCGGATGGCTTCGCGGATGAGGCGGATGGTGTCGGGCAACACATCGGGGCCGTCCTGTACGTCGGCCATTTGCAGCACGCGGAAGCTGCCGTCTTCGCGGAATCGCAAGCTCGTCATAGCTCTTCAGTCTATGTTGCCGGGCGGCGGATCGCCCGCGCGTTCACAGGACTGGCACAGCAAGGGACGGGGCAGGGCGGGGTGCCGCAGCCGTGTTGTTGCTTGATGGTGCCGCGATTTTGTCATGCAGCGTCGGTGGAGGTCCAGACAGCGTCCCTATGCTGACGTTCTGAGACCATTGGCGTCGTTACTGATTCATGGAATGGCCCGGCGCCGACGCTCAAAGAGGCTAACGTCGGCGGTGGGCCAATATTTGTCGCGTTGCCGATGGTTGTGGGCCTCGTAGCGTCGGTAGTGTGCCATAGCCTGGCAATTTGCCGACGATAAGCTTTCCCAGAGTCGGTATTTCGCCATAAGTTGGTCCGCTGACGACGCTGAGCAGTTTGGCTGTCGGTGCAGTACCAATATTTGGCCCGCCGCCGACGTATGGAGGGCCATCTGGTGGGGTATCGCAGGCGGGGTGTTGTGCCGGAGTCAAAGCGTGGCCCGGCGCCGACGCTGAGTGCCCTCATATCAGCCAGGTGCATAAGCAAATGCCACGATACGGCATTTCCCGCGGGTTTGCCCGAACCGGCCTGTAGGATGTTACGTGCGTATTGACAAATCCGCGTGGCCCGGCGCCGCCCTGGCACAACGCCGCAGTCGCGTCCGCAAGAGGGCCCGCGCAATAACCAGTAAAGGAGGAACAATGGGTCAGGATCAATCATCCGTTTTTGATCTCGCAGCGGTAGCCGCAGCGTCCAATGGGGGGAACAACGACCCGCTGCTGCCTCCGGCGCGATTCATCGGCGATCCGCAGAAGCCGAGTCGTATGCCGTACAACAAGTACGCCTCATACAGCGAGCAGATCCCGTTTGATTACCCGGAGCGCACGTGGCCGGGCAAGCGACTGCAGCGCGCGCCGCGCTGGTGCTCCGTCGATCTTCGCGACGGCAATCAGGCCCTCGTCAATCCGATGGATTCCGAGCGCAAGCTGCGGTTCTGGAATCTGCTTGTCTCCATGGGATTCAAGGAGATCGAGGTGGGCTTCCCGTCCGCTTCCGAGACCGATTTCGACTTCATCCGTATGCTCATCGAGCGTGAGCTTATCCCGGACGACGTGACCATCGTGGTGCTCACCCAATGCCGCGAGCACCTCATCCGCCGCACATACGAGGCGCTGAAGGGTGCCAAGCGCGCCATCGTGCACTTCTACAACTCCGTGTCTGTGCTGCAGCGCGAGGTCGTGTTCCGCAAGAACAAGGAAGAGATCAAGAAGCTCGCCACCGACGCCGCCGAACTGTGCAAGGACCTCGAGAACGAGGCCAAGGGCATCGACCTGTACTACGAGTACTCGCCGGAATCCTTCACCGGAACCGAGCCGGAGTACGCCGTCGAGGTGTGCAACGCCGTGATCGGTGTTATCAAGCCGACTCCCGAGCACCCGATGATCATCAATCTGCCCGCCACCGTGGAAATGACCACGCCGAACGTGTTCGCCGACGAAGTGGAGTACGTCTCCACCCACCTCGACGACCGCGATTCCGTGGTGCTCTCCCTGCACCCGCACAACGACGAAGGCATGGGCGTGGCTGCCACCGAGCTGGCCGTGTTGGCCGGCGCCGACCGCGTGGAAGGCTGCCTGCTGGGCAACGGCGAGCGTACCGGCAACGTCGACTTGGTCACGCTGGGCCTCAACTGGCTCACCCAAGGCATCGACCCGCAGCTTGACCTGTCCAACGTGCCCGAGATCCGCAAGACGGTCGAATACTGCAACCAGATCAAGATCTCCGAGCGTCACCCGTACGCCGGCAACTTCGTGTTCACCGCGTTCTCCGGCTCGCATCAGGACGCCATCAAGAAGGGTCTCGAGGCTCGTCAGGTGGCCGCCGAGCGCGCTGGCGCTGATCTTGACAGCTTCGTGTGGCTCGTGCCGTACCTGCCGATCGACCCGAAGGACATCGGCCGCACGTACGAGGCCATCATCCGCGTCAACTCGCAGTCCGGCAAGGGCGGCATGGCCTACCTGCTCAAGACCAACCACAATCTTGACCTGCCCAAGCGTCTTCAGATCGAATTCGACAAGATCGTGCAGAACTACGCTGACACGACCAAGAAGGAAGTCAAGGACGGGGATATCTGGCGTCTGTTCAAGGACGAGTATCTGCCGGTCGAACAGTCCGGCATGACCGCGGCCGGTGTGGTTGTGGGCGATACGCATGACGCCTCGCTTGAGCCGTGGGGTCGGCTGAAGCTGCTCAAGGTGGCCGTCAGCTCCGGGGAGGATGGTTCCGATACCGTGCTCAAGGCCCGCCTGCTCGACCGCGGCGTGAACGTCGGGGACGATGAGCCCGTGGAGCGCGAGGCGTCCGGCATAGGCAACGGTCCGATCGCCGCCTTCCTGAACGCCATTTCCAACTTTGGCGTGGAAGCCTCGATTATGGATTACGTGGAGCACACCATGTCCGTCGGTACCGACGCCATGGCCGCCTCGTATGTGGAATGCCAGATCGGCGAGGCCGATGACGCGCAGATCGTGTGGGGCGTAGGCATCGACTCGTCGATTACCACCAGCGCCCTGAAGGCGATCATCTCCGCCATCAACCGTTCTCAGCGTCAGCGCTGAGCGCTAACAGAGCAAAACGAAGCTCCCTCTGATTGCGTCAGAGGGAGCTTCGTTGTCTGTGTCTACTTACTACTTGACGCCGTTGGTGTCGGTGTTCCCGCCGGTGCCTCCGGAATTACCCATTATCGTTACCGTTTGTTCTCGTTGTCAGCGCCGGTATTGCCGGGATAATTCGGGCACTCGGTGGAATAGCTCGGATTGGCGAGGCACTGCTGGGCGAACTCCTGGGCCTGCTGTCGCTTCTTGGCTTCCTCTTCGGCCGCCTTCTGCTGTGCGTCCTGCTCAGCCTGCTTCTGCGCATCTTCGGTGGACTGCCTGTTGGCGTTGGACTGGTTGTTGACGTAGGGTTGGACGCCGCTCTGCCCCCTGGCCAGGCCCCAAGTGCCATCGGGGCCGCCGATCTTGCCGTTGTCTTTGGCCGTCGGGAACTGCTCCACCGCCGTGCCCTGCAGGGCCTGGGCCATGAATTCCTGGAACAGGTGCGCCGGATATCCGGTGGAGGAGATGCCATATCCCGAGAAAGCCGGCACCACTTGAGGATTGCCGTTGCCATCCGGGTTCCAGATGGCCCAGACATTCATCATGCTTGGGGCGTACCCCACGAACGATGATGCCAGTTCGTCGTTGGCGGTGCCGGACTTGCCGGCGATGGGACGGCCCAGCTTGGCCGATGTGCCGGCCGCGGTGCCGTAGGTGGTCGTGCCCTGCATGGCTTTCTGCACCAGGGCGCAATCATTGGCGTCGAACACCTTGGTGCCTTCGCTGGGCGCGTTGTACATGTCCTTGTTGTGGGAGTCGAGCACTTTGGACACCATATGCAAGGTGTTCCTCACGCCATTGTTGGCGATGGTCGAATGGCCCTGCGCCAGATCCCACACGGTCAGGGCGTTGATGCCCAGCACGTTGTACATGGAGGCCTCGTCGATGTCGCCCTGGATGCCAGCCTCATGGGCGATATCGGCCGTGCGTTTCGGCGTCAGATGCTCATTGACGTTCATGAACACCGTGTTCACCGAGTTCGCGGTGGCCTGATACAGATTGATGCTGCCCCAGTTGTTCTCCAGAGCGTTATTCACCTCTTGATCCAAGCCGGTGAAGTGCTGGTGGGAATTGCCGTTGAACAACGTATCGAAGCTGACGCCGGATTGCGCGGCCCCCAGCAAAGCGAACGGCTTCATAGTCGAACCCGGTTCGAACAGGGCCTGATCGGCGTTGTTGAGCTGCTTGGACAGATAATCCGAACCGGCGTATACGGACAATACTTCGCCGTTCTTGGGGTTGAGCGCTATGCCGCCGATCTGCAGGGATTCGGGCATGTCGTTGAGGCGGGTGTCGCCGATGGACTGCATGAGATCCTGCTTGCCCTTGTCGATGGTGCTGATGATCTTGTATCCGCCGGTATCCAAATCCTCTTTGGTAAAGGCCTTGGACTGCACCAGCTCACGGCACACCATATCCAGCAGATAACCGTTCGGCCCCGCGTACTCGTTCTGCTGCGCCACCGCGGCGGTCTGCGGGAACTTGGCATCAGTGTGCTGCCTGGCGGTGATGTAACCATCCTCCTGCATGATGTTCAGCACACGCTTGAAGCGCGATTTGGCCATATCGGCGTTATCGGCTGGATCCCACGTGGACGGTGACGGAATAATGCCGGCGATCATCGCCGCCTCAGACAGCGTCAGATCCTTGGCGTCCTTATTGAAGTATGCCTTGGCTGCTTCCTGGATACCGTAGGAGTTGCGGCCCAGATAGATGGTGTTCATGTAGTTGCACAGCACCTCGTCCTTGGACTCGGTCTGCGCGATCTTGAGGGCCATGATGGCCTCGCGCGCCTTGCCCACATAGGATGTGGTTTCGCCCATGTAATACCGCTCGGCGTACTGCTGGGTGATGGTGGAACCACCTTGGCGCGTGCCCTTGGTCACATTATTAATGAATGCGCGGGCGATGCCCTTCAGATCAAGACCTTTATCCGTGTAGAACGTACGGTTTTCAGACGCCACAATCGCGTTGCCGATGTAGTCCGGCAGCCCCTCGCAAGAAATGATTGAACGATTCTGCTCCGCGTAGGAGCCGATCGCGGTGGTGCCGTCCGCGTAATACACGGTGGTTTTCTCGGCCAACGCGAACTTCTCGGGTTGCGGGACCTCAGTGGTGGTGTACAGATATGCGAATACTGCGATACCGGCCAGCACGCCCAGTCCAATCAGGGAGAAGAAGATGCCCAGCACCCATTTCAGTACACGGTGCTTGCCTTTTCCCGTGTTCTTCTTCCTGTTCGGAGCTCGATGGCTATTGGAAGCCTTGTGGCTTGCGTGGCGGGAACGGCTCTCCTGGGGCGTATAGGGGCCCTCCTGTGCGGAGTGGTCGGCTCTGCTTTGCGCGGTGCGCGGTTGCCTCAGAGCGGGGCCATTGCCTCCCGAATGTGCACGACGAGTATAAGAAGCCATGGTGTCCACCGTAACTGTTGGCCTTGAACAATCGTTTGACGTGAGCGTAACCACACGCGTTGATACCGGTATTTTTCCGGAATTCTTACAATTGGGAACGCTTCTTGATGCGGCGTGAATATTGCCTGAATGCGCTGGTTGGCCTGCCGCGCGACCCGGCACGCACGTTTCGTGTCGTTGCGCTGGTCCATACGTCTCCATAGACTTATCCCCAGCCTCCACGCGGCGCTATGTCACCCAACTCCCCCAGGGCAGGAATGCAGCAAGGGTAAGTGGCCTCTGGCGGGTGCGTGGAGGTTTTCTTTATGTGCGGATTTGGCTGTGAGCTGGCACTAGCGTGGTCCCCTGTCCGGGGCGCGGCCGTACAGTCGAACGTATGAATGACGCACAGACCCCTAGAATTCGTGACCCGCATGCGGCGGTCAATCTGGTCGGCTCAGGCGCAGCGCAGCCTGACTCGTCGTCGAACGTTGTTGACCCATTGGCTGCGCTCGGCCCGGTCTCCGGTTCAGATGCATCGGCATCCACATCAGGCTCCTTACGGGATTTCAGGCCGCTGGACATGAACGATGCGGATGGGGCATCTGATATCGACCGTGGCTTGGCCCGGCTTGACCCGCTCACCGTGCGCCCGCGAATCTCCAGCCGCGTATTGTGCGTGGTATTCGGTCTGCTCCTGATCGCTGTCGGCTTCGGCGTGTGGTGGGGGTGCGTGTTTACCGAAAACGGACAATCGTATGACGAACTGGTTTGGAAAAACCTGCACAACGATGTACCGTCCTGGACCACCGGCGTGATGAACGCCGTCGCACAATCCTGGCTGGTTATCGCTGTCAGCTGCACAATTGCCGCAATCGGCATTATTACGGCGCTGATTCGACGCCGCTGGTGGTTGGCCGGGCAAATCGCCGTGTTCGCCGTGGTCTGCTTGGCCGTCACCCGTATCAAGGGTCTGTTGCCGCGTCCGTTCATCATCAACACTGAATCGCCTGCCGCTAATTCCGCGCCTTCCGGGCATGCGATGCTGGCCGCAGCCTGTGCTGTGATTCTGCTGCTTGCCGTGCCTCGTGCGGTTCGAGCTTTGTCGGGCGTCATCGGCGTGGTTTGGGCGGTGACCGTGGGCGTTTCCGTGATATACGGACAATGGCATCGCCCTTCGGATGTGGCGATGTCCATCCTGCTGGTGGCGGGATTGGCCCTGCTCGCTCTGGCAGTTACACGCAAGTCCGGCATGGACGAGCCGGGCCACCGCGTCTCCTCAGTGAGCGTGCAAATCGTCGGCAGCGTGCTGATTACCGGGGGCCTGCTGTTGCTCGTCTACAGCGGTTATGTGATCTGGCAGGTGGTGCCGGGGCTCAACGTCAGCGCCAGCTGGGCGGTTCAGGGAGCGAATGTCAGCGCTGTTGTAGGCATTATGGGCGTGGCCATGCTCGCATTCGGACTGTTGCTGGCCCTGCGTCAGATCACCGCAGCGCCCTTAAGCCGGTTGGGGCTGATCGGCGCTCCGCCGGCACCGCCCAAATGATAGAACATGGGGTGCGAACGGCCGAATTTGCCCGGCACAACGGCGGAATTTGGCAGTTGGACATGATTCATGAGTATTATGACGCCAAAAACGTCGTGTGTTTCGCGCAATACATAAGGAGTGGGTATGGCTACCAAACTGGTGATTGTGGAGTCTCCGACCAAGGCCCACAAAATCGGTGACTACCTGGGCAAGGGGTATACCGTCATGGCGTCGGTCGGTCATATCCGCGACCTCGCGCAGCCCAGCCAGGTGCCCGTGGCAGACAAGGCCAAGTTCGGCAAGTTCGGCGTGGACGTCAACGACGGGTTCAAGCCCTACTACATCGTGGACGGCGATAAGAAGCGTACGGTCAGCGAACTCAAATCGGCCCTGAAGAACGCCGACGAACTCTATCTGGCGACTGATGAGGATCGCGAGGGCGAGGCCATCGCGTGGCACTTGGTGCAGACCTTGAAACCCAAGGTGCCGGTCAAGCGCATGGTGTTCCACGAGATCACCAAGAACGCCATCAACGCCTCGCTGGGCAAAACGCGCGATGTCGACAGCCATATGGTCGACGCTCAGGAGACTCGCCGTATTCTCGACCGTCTGTACGGCTATGAGCTGTCGCCGGTGCTGTGGCGCAAGGTGGGACCGGGCCTGTCCGCCGGCCGCGTGCAGTCCGTGGCCACACGACTGATCGTGGAACGCGAGCGCGAGCGTATGGCGTTCAGGCGCGCGCCGTACTGGGATATCGTCGCCACGCTGTCCGCGCCTGACGCGCTGGGGGAGCGTGGCGAATTCTCCGCCCGCATGATCGCGCTCGGCGGCAAGCGACTCGCCGGCTCCAAGGATTTCGGTGCCGACGGCCAGCTGACCCCGGACGGGTTCGCGGCGAACGTTCGCCAGCTTGATGAGGCTGGTGCCACCGCCGTGGCTTCGGCACTGAAGACCGCCGATTTCACTGTGATGTCGATGGAAACCAAGCCGTACCGCCGCCGCCCGCAGCCGCCGTTCACCACCTCGACCCTGCAGCAGACCGCCGGCAATCGCCTCGGCATGGGTGCTCGCGCCGTGATGCGTGCAGCACAGAGCTTGTACGAGAACGGCTACATCACCTATATGCGAACCGATTCGGTGACGCTGTCGCAGGAGGCCATCGCCGCCGCCCGCAACGCCGTCTCCTATCATTTTGGCGACGCATTCCTCTCTGACGAGCCCAAGCAATACGCCACCAAGACCGCCGGCGCGCAGGAAGCCCACGAGTGTATTCGCCCGGCGGGCTCGCGCTTCCACGACCCGGATGAGCTGGCTTCCAAACTTCCCGGCGACCAGCTGCGCCTATACACGCTGATCTGGCAGCGCACGCTTGCCTGCCAGATGGCTGACGCCACCGGTTCCACCGCCACCGTGCGCCTGTCTGCGCCGGCTGGCCCCGCCGAGGGCGAGGCCGTGTTCCAGGCGTCCGGCACCGTCATCGAATTCCCCGGCTTTATGAAGGCCACGGGGGAGGGACGCAAGCCCAAGGCCGCCGTTCCCGGCGCTGGGGCTGGCTCGGACCAGACTGCTGCCGCCGGCAAGACGGACGCCAAGGCCGTCAGGGGTGACGCATCCGAATCCAACACCTCCCTGCCGCCGATGAGCGTCGGCCAGCAGGTCGAGGCAAGCGACGTCGAACCGGACGGCCATGAAACCCAGCCACCGGCCCGCTACACCGAGGCCACGCTGGTCAAGACGCTGGAGGCCAAGGAGATCGGCCGCCCGTCCACCTACGCGAGCATCATCTCCACGATTATGGATCGCGGCTATGTGTATGAGCGTGGCCGTGCGCTGATCCCCAGCTGGCTGGCATTCTCCGTGACCAAGCTGCTGGAAACGAACTTCCCCAAGCTGGTCGACTACCAGTTCACCGCAGAGATGGAAAACGGCCTTGACCGCATCGCCCACGGCGAGGAATCCGGCCGCGACTGGCTCACCCACTTCTACTTCGGCTCCGGCGAGGGCGCCGCCCGCAACGCCGACGAGGCGCACGAAGGCCTGCAGCAGCAGGTCGCGCAGCTCGGCGAGATCGACGCGCGCGCCATCAACACCATCGACATCGGCGACGGCCTGCACGTGCGCGTCGGCCGTTACGGCCCGTATCTGGAAGATATGGAGCATCTGGACGCCGAAGGCAACCCGAAGCGCGCCTCCCTGCCGGACACCATCGCGCCGGATGAGCTGACGGTGGCCGTGGCCCGCGATTTGATCGACAACCACTCCGGTGGACCGCGCGAGCTGGGCGTTGACCCGGTATCCGGCGGTACCGTCGAGGTGCGCAATGGCCGGTTCGGGCCGTATGTGGCGTTGGTGCCGCCGGCTGAGACTTCGGCTGGCGCTGCTGGCGATACTGCTGGTGCTTCTGCGGCCAAGAAGGGTTCGAAGAAGGCCGCGGCCGCCGCCGCGTCGCGCCCGAAGATGGCCTCGTTGTTCAAGACGATGAGCCCTGAATCGCTGTCGCTGGAAGACGCGCTAAAGCTGCTGAGCCTGCCGCGCGAAGTGGGCACATACGAGGAAACCAACGCCGAAACCGGCGAGGTATCCGAATGCACGGTAGCCGCCAACAACGGTCGCTACGGCCCCTACCTGACCAAGACGGGTGCCGACGGCAAGTCGGAGACCCGCTCGCTGGCCTCGGAAGACGAGATCTTCACGGTCGATATCGACAAGGCCAAAGAACTGTTCTCGCAGCCCAAGTACGGCCGCGGGCGTGGCCGTGGTGCCGCCAAGCCGCCGCTGCGTGATTTGGGCAAGGACCCGAACACCGGCAAGAACGTGACCATCAAGGACGGCCGTTTCGGCGCGTACATCACCGATGGCGAGACCAACCGCACGGTGCCGCGTCAGTACACGCCTGAATCCATCACCCCTGATGACGCCTTCCGGCTGCTCGCCGAAAAGCGTGCGGCTGGTCCCTCCACCCGTGGCCGTCGCGGTGCTGGGCGTGCTGGTGGCGCCAAGGCCGTTGCCGGCAAGGGCAAGAAGGGCGCTGCTTCTGTGGTTTCGGCGCAGGAGGCTAGGCGCGCCGAACGCCGTGCCGAGGTGAAGAAGCTGGCGAACAAGGGCTGGTCCAACCAGCGCATCGCCGAAAAGCTCAGCTCCACCGCCGCCACCGTCAAGAAGGATGTCGACTGGCTGACCGCCAACGAGGGCTACGAGCGCCCCGCCGTAATTCCCAAGCGTGGCTGAGCGGAATTATTGCTCTACTTGCGTTTCAAGGGGCTGATTTCTCGTTTTGAGAATATCTACTTCCGCTTCAAGGGGCTGGTCATCTGCTGAACCACGAGTATGAACGGCTCCGCGCCAACGTCATTCCGCCGTTTTGGAACGTTGTCTACTTGGGCAACAGCCCCTCGAAACGGAAGTAGACCTTCAGAAAAGACCAAATCAGCCCCTTGAAACGGAGGTAGAGCTGGTTTAACTGCCTGTTGGGCGCAACTCTGCGCCTAACGCTAAGGTCAATAGCATGAGCGGTCTGTTTGTTTCGTTTGAAGGTGTCGATGGCGTGGGCAAGACCACGCAAGTCGAGCGACTGCGTGCGTATCTTGAGGCTCAGGGGCGTACCGTGGTCGTTACCCGTGAGCCGGGAGGCACTGTGTTAGGCAAGGCCATTCGCCAACTGCTGTTGCACGGTGTGGATGGGGGCGCCGTCGACATCGCACCGCGCGCCGAGGCGTTGCTATTCGCTGCAGACCGAGCCCAGCACGTTGCCGAAACCATCCGCCCGGCATTGGAGCGCGGTGAAGTGGTGATCACCGACCGCTATCTAGACTCTTCCTTGGCCTATCAGGCCGGTGGCCGCGAACTCACGCCAGAAGAGATTCGATCCTTAAGCATGTGGGCCACCAACAACCTGCTGCCCGACCGCACATATCTGCTGGACATGGATCCGGCGCTTTCCCACAATCGTCTTGAGCATGCCGAAGATCGCATGGAGTCGGCCGGCAGCGACTTCCAGTCCCGCACCCGTCAGGCGTTCCTCGACTTGGCCGCGGCCGAGCCGAATCGTTTCCACGTGATCGATGCCAGCCAGTCCATCGAACAGGTGTGGTCCGCCATCGAAGCGGACATTCAGACACTGCTGCGGGACAATGTTGCAGATGTGGATACGGTGATGGCGCGATCCGGGGCGTCTACAGGAGCCGTGACGATGGGCGGTGTCCGATGAGCGTATGGGATTCACTAGTCGGCCAGCAGCCGGTAATCGACATGTTCAGTCGCATCGCGCAGGGCGACCCGGGGCAGATCACCCAGTCGTGGCTGATTTGCGGGCCTCCCGGCTCCGGCCGTTCCAATATGGCCCGAGCATTCGCGGCGGCGCTGGAAAGCCCCGACCGCGGCATGAACGATGAGCCCACGCGCGTCACGCAGCAGGTGCTCGCCGGCACCCACCCGGATGTCACGGTGCTGGCCACCAACAAAGTGACCATCGGCATCGACCAGGTGCGCGAGATCATCACCACCTCCGAGCAAATGCCTGCCACGGCACCATGGCGCATCATCATTATCGAGGATGTGGACCGCATGCTGGAGCGCACCACCAATGTGCTGCTGAAGGAGATCGAGGAGCCGGCCGAACACTGCATCTGGCTGCTATGCGCGCCCAGCGCCCAGGACGTGCTGCCCACCATCCGCTCGCGTACGCGCATTGTGAATCTCGCCGTGCCCTCCGCATCGGCGGTGGCTGAATTCTTGACCTCCACTACCAATGTTGAGCCGAAAATCGCCCAGCGTGCGGCCCGTCTGGCCGAGGGGCACATCGGCATCGCCAAGTTGTACGCCACTGACAAGCAGGTGATGACGGATCGCGATGAATTGGTGGTGGGCGTACTGAACCTCGCTCGCGCCTCGGACGCGGTGCTGCTGGCCGGCAACCTCATCGACAACGCCAAGGCCCAGGCCGAGGTGGACGCAAGCCGCACCGCGGCCGATCAAGAGGCGGAATTCCGCCGTGTCAACGGTCTTGAGCCGGGGGAGCGGATTCCGCCGAAACTGCGCGGCGCGTTCAATCAGATCGCTAAGAAGGACGATCTCAAGCGGCTGACCACACGTCGCGCGCGCGATGTACTTGACCGCGCGCTCAATTCCATCGCCTCCATTTACCGTGACGTGGCGGTATTGCAGAACAACGCGGAAGATTCGGTCGGGCTTATCAACCTGGAGAATCGGTCGGCCATCACCGAGCTATCGGTACGACTGAACCGTGCCGGGGCAGTGGCCCGTCTGGACGAAGTGGCGCACACCCGCAAGCGGCTTGCCGGCAATGGCAACCCGTTGCTGGTGTTTGAATCGCTGTTCTGCGCGCTGATTCCGTAAGGTTCTTCCCGCCGCCCGATTTATTCGGCGTCCTGCGAGTCCGGAGCAATCAGGCGCGAAGGCAAGTTGACATGTACTGGGGTGCTGGATTGATCGGCAAGCAGCCGCAGCAGCTCGTCGGCAATCTGTTGCAGGCCGGGCTGAACCGGCTCGGAGTCAGGCGTGAACGTGGTGTGCTGCAACCCTCCGATTTGCACGGCAGGAATCTCCTGCGCATATTGCGCCAGCACATCGCCCAAATCAATGCCGGGCAGTGGCACGACAATCAGTCCATCCACATGGCGCGCGGCCATCAACACAATGCGTTCCTTCTGCACTTCCGGCGTTCTGCCGACGCTCAGCGCTAATTGCCGGCCGCTCCTGTTGACCAGCGGCTCAAGCGTATCGATGAGCCGTGCGCTGAACGGATCCTGAACGCTCGGCACAATCAGGCCGATGGTTCTCGTCACAGTGGAACGCAGCGCACTGGCCGCAAAATTCACCGAATAATTGAGGCTGTGAGCCGCGGCTCGCACGCGGCGGGCGATGTCGTCGTCCTTGGTGCGTTTGCCGGAAAGCACACGGGATACCGTGGCCGTGGAAACATTCGCGATGGCGGCAACATTGACGATTGAGGCGGATGATGATTCCGCTGGCTCGTTCGCGGTCATGTGTGCCTCCTCTCCCAGAAAGCAAGCCGGCTCGGTGAAATTACCGGCAATCACTATAGAACAAAAGACGGCCGCCCGGACAGGCGGGGCGGCCGTTTGGCAAGTGAGAGAAGTTTCGCCCGTTTACTCGGCGGCGAGCAGGGTCTCGGTCAGGGAGTCGGCAACGGTCTCGGCGTTGTCTCCCTCAACGGTGATCTGCACGGTGTCGCCCTGCTGAACGCCCAGTCCCATGATGGACAGAATCGAGCCTGCGGGGACGGCCGCGCCGCCTTCCTTGGCGATGGTGACGTTGCAGCCGGAGGCCGCCACGGCCTGAGCAAACTGTGCTGCAGGACGTGCGTGAATGCCGACCGGATCAGTGATGGTGATGTTGCGGGTAACCATAAGGACACTCCTTTGCGTCTGTCTGAAATGGAAGTCATGCGGCCAATTGCGGCAGCTGCTTGATATCGAGTATACCGAGACGTAGAATAAAATCCAGAAAACGATTACCGTTGGCGTGTTGCAGATGATAGACCACCATAATAGGGGAACTAACAAGGAAGAACTTGCCGGCAATGGCTGCGGCTGCATACTCCGAAGTAGGCATCGAGGCCACTGCTCCAAAGAACTACTACCCTACGAACAAAGGAGAACCATTATGGAAATCAAGGGTGTTGGCATTGGCCGCGGCGTGGCGGTCGGCTCGGTTATTCGTATGGCGGCCCCTCTGCCGGAGCCTTCCGACGCGCCCCGTGCCGATACCGTGCCGGCACAGAAAGAGATCGACCGCGTCACTAAGTCGCTGGCCGTGGTGAATGCCGACCTGAGCCGTCGTGCTGAAGAAGCGGCCAACGGCGACGAAGGCGCCAAGCAGGCCGCCCCGATTCTGCAGGCCATCTCCATGTTCGCGTCCGACCCCTCGCTGGCGGCCAGCATCACCTCGCTGATCAACGGCGGCAAAACCGCAGAGCGCGCCGTACTGGAAGGCTTCGCCGCAGTTGAGGATATGTTCCGCGCCATCGGCGGATACCAGGCCGAGCGTGCCGCCGATCTGCACGATGTGGGCCAGCGCGTGATCGCTGACCTGATGGGCGTGCCTGCTCCCGGCATTCCGGAAAGCGAGACCCCGTTCGTGCTGGTGGCCGAGGATCTTTCCCCCGCGGACACCGCCGCAATCGACCTGAACAAGGTGCTGGCCATCGTCACTTCGCAGGGCGGCCCAACCTCGCACACCGCCATTCTGGCCCGCGCTCGCGGCATCGTGGCCGTGGTCTCCGCCGCCGAAGCCGAGAACCTGGCCAATGGTGAGCAAGTCATCGTCAACGCCGCCAAGGGCGTGGTGGTTACCAACCCGACCGCTGCTGAGATCGAGGATGCCGAGGCCGCCAAGGCTCACGCCGCCAAGGCCAAGGAGCTGCGCGGCAAGCCGGGCTCCACCAAGGACGGCCACCACATTCCGCTGCTCGCCAACGTGGGCAAGCCCGCTGATGCCGACCCGGCCCTGGAGTATGGCGCCGAAGGCGTGGGCCTGTTCCGCTCCGAGTTCCTGTTTATCGGCAACTCCGAGCCGCCGAGCGTGGAAGAGCAGACCAAGGCCTACGCCGAGCTGCTGAGCCGCTTCCCCGGCAAGAAGGTCGTGATCCGTATGCTGGACGCCGGCGCAGATAAACCGCTGCCGTTCCTCACCCCGGAAGACGAGCCGAACCCCGCCCTCGGCCTGCGTGGTCTGCGCACGCTGAAGGCTCACATGAACGTGCTCGAAGGCCAGCTCAAGGCGCTCGCCGCCGCCGATGCCCAGACCGAGGCCGACCTGTGGGTCATGGCCCCGATGGTCGCTGACGAGCATGAGGCCGATTACTTCGTCAAGCTCGGCAAGTCCTTCGGGCTGAAGAAGGTCGGTGTGATGGCCGAGGTGCCGTCCATCGCGCTTATGGCAGACAAGGTGGCCGAGGTGGCCGACTTCGTTTCGATCGGCACCAACGATCTGACCCAGTACACGCTGGCCGCCGACCGTACGCTCGGCTCGGTCGCCAACTACCAGACCGCATGGCACCCGGCGGTGCTGCGCGCCATCAAGCTCATCGCCGACGCCGGCAACGCGCACGGCATGCCGGTGGGCGTGTGCGGTGAGGCTGCCGCCGATCCGGATTTGGCCGTGGTGCTTGCAGGCATCGGCGTCAACTCGCTGTCCATGACCCCGGTGGCTCTGGACGATGTGCGCGCCGAGCTGGCCAGCTGGACGCTAGAAGAAGCGCAGGAGAAGGCCGCCAAGGCCCTCAACGGCGACTTCTACACTCCGGCTGAGTGACTGTGGCCGAGCAATCGGCTGAATAATTGGGATGATGCCTTGTTTTCTATCTCTTTGAGAATGGGAAGCAAGGCATTTTCGGTATTCCAGGGCTTCCCTTCCGTCGAGGGGAGGCCCTCAGTCGTGTTTGGCTATCACCATGTATTGTGATGGCGTTTTGAGTTGCCGCAGACTGAAATCTGCAACATGGCTCGCGATACACTGGTGGGTATGAAGATTTCCGCCGATTTCACCGTCATTCCGGACGATTTCGCCAAGGCCGCGGCCCCTGAATATTTCAATGGTGGCGTGCCTGTGGTCTCCTTCCCGTTCTACATCGATGATGTGAGCCCCGAAGCTCGTTACCTGCACTGGGAGTTCGTGGATCCGGATTCGATTCCGGTCTGCGGTTTCGAGTGGATTCACTGGTCCGTGGCCAACCTGCCCATCGGCGCGCTGATGTACGACTTCAACGACTCACATGCGCTGGCCATCCCGCCGGACTTCTCCCGCCAGCTGCCAGCCATGATTCCGGAGACCGTGCAAGGCCGCAATTCTTCGGCCTCCAAGTTCCTTGGTCGTAGCACTGACCCGGCCGTGATTATGCGGTACAACGGACCGCAGCCGCCGGACAAGGATCATGAGTATTACCTGCAGGTGTGGGCCACCAAGAAGCCGCTTCCCGGATTGAACCAGGGATTCTGGCTCAACGAACTGCTGCACGCGCTGCGTGCCAGCGGCGAGACGCCCGACACCGACGGCGTCTTCCTGACCGGCAAGGCGTGAGCCACATGAGCCCCCGCAGGCGGGGGCTGTCAGCATCACTGACTGAGGGGCGGGTCAGTACAGAACCTCCTTCAGTCCGACTTCGTCGTTCAGCTCCCGCCAGCGGGAGCGTGACCACAACAAAGAAAGGACACCATCACACTATGGCCTGCACCACGATTCTGGTAGGCAAAGACGCGAGCTATGACGGCTCGACCATCATCGCCCGCAACGAGGATTCCGCCAACGGCGAGTTCAATCCGAAGCGCTTCATCGTCGTCAAACCAAGCGAGCAGCCGCGTGAGTATAAGTCGGTGATCTCCCACCTGACCATCACCCTGCCGGACGACCCGCTGCAGTACACCGCCGTGCCGAACGCGGACCTCAAGGAAGGTATTTGGGGCGAGGCCGGCGTCAACGAGGCGAACGTGGCGATGAGCGCCACCGAAACCCTGACCACCAACGAGCGCGTGCTCGGCGCCGACCCGTTCGTGGAATACACGCCGGCCAAGGGCGATGAGCCCGAGGTGCCCGGCGGCATCGGCGAAGAGGACTTCCTGACCATTGTGCTGCCGTATGTCAAGACCGCGCGCGAGGGCGTCCAGCGCCTCGGCTCACTGCTCGAGGAGTTCGGCACCTACGAGATGAACGGCGTCGCCTTCTCTGACTCCAACGAAATCTGGTGGCTGGAAACCGTGGGCGGCCATCACTGGATTGCCAAGCGAGTGCCGGACGAGGCCTACGTGACCATGCCGAACCAGCTCGGTATCGACGAATTCGACCTTGAGGACGCCCTGGGTGACCAGGAAGCGCACATTTGTTCCGAAGACCTTGCCGAATTCATCGAAACCAACCATTTGGACCTCGCGGTGGAGAACACCACCCCGTTCAACCCGCGCGACGCCTTCGGCTCCCACTCCGACTCCGACCACGTGTACAACACCCCACGCGCCTGGTACATGCAGCGCTTCCTCAACCCGTACGACGAGGTGTGGGACGGCCCGGACGCCGACCACAAGCCCACCTCCGACGACATCCCGTGGGCCCGCCAGCCGGAGCGCAAGGTGACCATCGAAGACATCAAGTACGTGCTGAGCTCCCACTACCAGGGCACTCCGTTCGATCCGTACGGCCAGCTGGGCGATGAGCGCACCCGCCACATGTACCGCACGATCGGCATCAACCGCCAGAGCCAGCTTGCGGTGATGCAGATTCGCCCGTACCGCCCGCAGGCTTCCCGAGCTATTCAGTGGATGGCATACGGGTCCAACCCGTTCAACACGCTGGTACCGTTCTTCCCGAACGTGGACGCCACGCCCGCCTACCTCGAAGACACCACCACCCGCGTGACTTCCGAGAACTTCTACTGGGCCAACCGCATCATCGCAGCCCTATGCGATGGTGCCTTCCGCTCCACGTCCAACGCCGTCGAGCGCTACCAGGAGAAGACCGGCGCGATGGGTCACCGTTTGGTGTCTGCCACCGATGAGCAGGTGGCACGCCTTGGCTTGACGGCCGCCGAGGAAGCCGCGCAGTCTGCTGCCGAAGAGGAATTCGAGGCGGATAACGTAGACGGTGATGTGCAGCCGATGACCCCGGACGAGACCATCGCTGCGATGCGTAACCCCGAAGTGCGCGAGATTCTCGCCACCGCCAACCAGACCATGGCCGACCAGCTCAAGGAGGAAACCGACAAGCTGCTTGACTCCGTGCTGTACACTCGCAGCATGGAAATGAAGAACGGCTTCCACATGTCCGACTTTTAGTCCGTATTGAGCTCCCCTCCCTGAGGGGAGCTGACCGCGAAGCGGACTGAGGGGCTAAGCTGTTAAGAAACAGCCCAGTGGGCTGTTTCTAGGCGAAGAGGCGGCGGCCGCCCCACCACCCCGCTCCGCCATCATCAACACAGAAAGGCATTAAATGACCACCATCGAAGACTTCACCAGCCAGTACGGCCTGGTCCAGAAGATCGACGCATTCGGCTACATGAAGTACCTGACCGAGAACCCGGACGCCCCGTGCAAGCACGGCAAGGTGGTGCTCGTCACCGCCGATACGCCGCTCAAGGCATCGCGCGGCGAAGGCAAGACCACCACGACCATCGCCTTGATCGACGCCCTGAACAAGCGTGGCATTGATGCGGCCGCCGTGCTGCGTCAGCCGAGCATGGGCATCACCGCAGCCGGTTCCAAGGGCGGTGCCTCCGGCGGCGGCAAGGCATCCCTGACCCACCCCGAGCTCATCGACTGGGGTCTGTGCGGCGAAATGGGCGCCATCGAGGCGGCCCAGAACCTGCTCGTCTCCTTCGCCGAGAAGGCCATCGATGAAGGCAAGCTTGACACGATTCTCGTGCCGCGTGTCTCCGAGGTGCCGAGCCGCTCCCTGCGCTCCACCGCCGTGGACTACGGCAAGGGCAACGTGCCGGAGAAGGTCGTGCTCACGCCGACCTGCGAGCTCATGCAGATCATGGTGCTCTCCCGCTCGATGGACGAGATTTCCGAGCGTGTATCCAAGATGATCGCCGGCACCAAGGACGGCAAGGCCGTGACCTTCGGCGAGTTCGTGGACCTGTGGCGCATCACCGGCATTCTGGCCGACGCGGTCAAGCCGGCCAAGACCGAGACCGTGAACGGCTCCCCGGTCTACGTGCACGGTGGCCCGTTCGCCAACGTGTCCATCGGCATTCCGACGCTGGTTTCCGTGGAAATGGCCTGCGCTCTGCATGATGTGGTTGTCGTCGAAGCCGGTTACGGCACCGACGCCGGTGCCCAGAAGTGGCTGGACATCGCCTGTCGCGAGTATGGCGCGCAGTGGCCGTCCGCCGCCATCGTGGTGACCCGCGCCTCCACCTGGCGCGACGATCCCGAGCTGGCCTGGCGCTACCCGTTCCACGTGCAGCGCCTGGAGAACCTGGACATTCCGACCTTCCCGCTCATCAACCTGTGGGAAGGCGAGGACGATCAGGTCCCGTCCCTGCAGGCCACCGCCGACGAGCTGGGCTTCCGCACGCCGATCGTCGGCAATCTGTTCCGCGACGGCGGCGAGGCGCTGGTCCCGCAGCTTGACGGTTTCGTCGATGCGTTGCAGAACGGCTCCATGCCGGCCGAACCGCATTCGCACAAGGGCATGGCCCTGACCGAGAACGCCAAGTGGGTGGCCGAGAACGCCTACGGCGTACCGGCCGAGCGCGTGATCTACAAGCCGGGCTTCACCGAGTCTGTGTCCAAGGCCATGGAACTGTGCCAGAGCGCAGGCATCTCGCTGGACAATCTGACGTTCGTGGCGGTCAAGTCCCCGGCGACCATGACCGACAACGACCGTGCCCCCGAAGAAGAGCGCACCGTGACCCTGAAGAAGGTCGAGGTGCATGCCGGTGCCGGTCTGGTCCACGTCAACCTGACCACCAGCCTCACCACCCCTATGCCCAAGATTGTGTGATGACAGGCACGAGGTGAGGTAACTCGCTTTCGAGGGGCGGATTTCCGGTTTTCCGGAGGTCCATCTGCGTTTCGAGGGGCTCTTCGATTGCGAAACCCGGAGTATGATCATTGAAACTGCAATGTTTATACTCCGGGTTTCTTGTTTTAAAAGCCCCTTGAAACGCTAGTAGAGCTTCTGAATGTTGGAAATCAGCCCCTTGAAACGTAGAAAGCCCGCCACCGGCGGGCTTTCTATATCTGAGCTTCCCTCTTTGAGGGGAGCTGTCAGCGAAGCTGACTGAGGGGAGCCAGAATACACAAACTAGAAGTTGCCACCATTCCAGCCCCAGTCGGTGGTGGCGGTGTAACGGATGTAGGTGCGGTCCTCGGGAATGCCGAGCGTGGAGTTCAGCGCGGCCATTATGCTCTCGGTCAGCTTTTCCCAAGCAGAGCCCGGCACGGAGCGGCCGAACACGTTGACCTCCACATAGGCGGCGGGCTGGTCATCGCTACCACCGAAGTAGATCGGCATATTGTCTTCGAACGGGCACATCAGCCAGCCCTCGGACTTGCCCGGCACGGCGGTAATCGCCTTGCCATAGGCGGCCTTCAACGCCTCGCGCTGCTCAGGGGTGGTGGACACGGACACATGAGTGTGAATAACGGGCATAATTCCTCCTTGATTCGGTTCGCTTCCAGTCTAGCCTCAGCGGCTGCTGTTGAACAGGGCATGCGGACGTAGGAAGCTGCTCGCAGAACGGACCGGGGCAAGGCCAATTGGGGAGATTATTGGCCTTTTCAGCCAATATATGTTCCGCAGTCAGCCCAATAGTGTTGAATACCCTTGTGAGAAAATTGATTGAACAGCTGATGAAGTTCGGCATTGTGGGCGTCATCGCCTTTGTTATCGACTGGGGTATCCTCAACCTATTGGTTGGCATATTCCACATGCACAACGTGCTGGCTGCCACCATCTCTTTCATCATCTCGCTGATTTTCAACTATCTGGCGAGCATGAAATTCGTATTCAAGCATCGTGATGACATGGCGCGCTGGATGGAGATTCTTATCTTCGTGGTGGGCGCTGTAGTCGGTCTGTTCATGAATGACGCGATTATCTGGATTTCCACCTATGGCATGAACCACGATGCCTATGTGTCGCAGCATGCCGAATATCTGTTGCGTACCAATATCGGCAAGTTGGTGGCCACTGCCGTGGTGATGATCTGGAACTTCTTGATTCGCAAGTGGCTGCTCGACGATACGCACACCAATGCGATGAACCGTCTGAAGTCCGCTGAAAATCGACTGAATGCTGAGGAGCTTGAAGCCAAGTGGCAGAACAGCTTCTCCCACAAGCTCGGCATCTGGTCCCTGGAACACACGCCCAAAGGCTGGTCGAAGTAGCGTTTTGACGTATAGCTAAGCCCCCTCGTCAGAGGGGGCTTAGCTTTTGTCTCACACACTCACTTCAGTCAAGGTCGGCTGCTCGGTGGAGCCCTTGATCTGCTTGAAGCCAGATATGTTGGCATGTTATCGGACATGTCCGATAACATGTCCGATAACATGTCCGATAATGCTGAAGGTGGCAAATATTGACTCCTGACGAATTGAAATCGAAAATCGTCCAAGGCGAAGGTGTCTCTCAGGAATTCAAGCGTTGCGGTTCGTTTCCGGAGTCGGATACTTTTGAGACAATATGTTCGTTCGCGAATCGGCAAGGTGGCAGTATTTTCCTAGGTGTCAGCGATGACGGAGAGATTCGCGGAGTTAATCGTCGAATCGTTCGTGATATCGAACGCAATATTGCAAATGTGACGTGCAATCCGAATGTATTTGATCCAGCACCAGCGTTCGAGTCTGAGCGCATAGATATCGGTGAGGAATTGGTTCTTAGAATCTGGGTACCTGCGGGGCCGTCAGTCTACCGATACAAGAACGTGGTGTATGATCGCCGCGCCGACGCCGATATCCGTGTTCGTGATGATTCTCAGATTTCGCTGATGTATTTGCGTAAGCAGAGCATCTACTCTGAGCGACGCATTTATCCATATGTAACAGTTGAGGATTTGCGCCAGGATCTGATTGAACGAACATACGATCTCATTCGTTTGCGAGACCCGAATCATCCTTGGCTCGCATTGGATTGCGACCACATGCTTCGCGCGGCAAAATTATATAGCCGCGATCGGCAAACAGGCGAGCAGGGCTTAACTCTTGCTTCTGTATTATTGCTGGGAACTGATGAAGTTATTGGCGACGTATGTCCTGCATATAAGACTGATGCGCTAGTTCGCCGGCGCAATGTTGATCGATATGATGACAGGTTGACGGTGTCCACCAATCTGCTTGATGCATACGATCAACTTACAGCCTTCGCCCATGCGCAAATGCCGGATACATTCATATTGGAGAATGACATTCGGGTAAGTGCGCGTAATATTATTTGCCGCGAATTGATTTCCAATCTGTTGATTCATCGAGAATACACGAATCCATTCATCGCTCGTTTGGTAATTGACAATGACGGTATTCGTACTGAAAATGCCAGTCGTGCCTTGTTCGAGGGGCGCGTTACTCTGGACGACTTCAATCCTATGCCGAAAAATCCGATCATTGCGGGGTTCTTCACACAAATAGGTCGTGCGGATGATTTAGGCAGCGGAACACGGAATATATACCGATATTCTCGTTTGTATTCCGGCAAGGAGCCTGTGCTTGAAGATGGTGATGTGTTCAAGGCATTCGTTCCCGTTCCCAATGGAGCATCTGGGATTGGACACACTGAGAGTGTTCTTAGTCGCAGAGTTCAGGTAGACGTTGCGCAGAGTGTCGATACTGTCGATGAAACGATTGCAAGGCTATTGGCGGAGCATGGAACAGTATCAAGTGCTGAGGTTGCTCAAGAGGCACAGGTCACTGTCCGTACTGCTTTGCGTCATTTGACCAAACTGACACAATCCGGACTAATATGCGCAGAAGGAGAAAACCGTAACAGGAGATATCGATTAGCGTAGGTGTTTTTGCAGTGAACATACGTTGATTGCGTGTGAAGCCTCGTGATATGGGCTGTCGAACGAAGTGAGACTGGGGGAGAGATTTCCGTACGTAATCTCTCCCCCAGTCTCACTTCGCTCGACAGACCCCCTCGCCAGAGGGGGCTTAGCTTTTGTCTCACACACTCACTTCAGTCAAGGTCGGCTGCTCGGTGGAGCCCTTGATCTGTTTGAAGCCAATCAGCGCAATCACCAGCGAGGCCAGTGCTAAAGTGGTCACCACCATGAAGCCGCCATGCGAGCCCATGCGGTCAATGAACTGGCCGGCAATCGCCGAACCGGCGGAGGAGCCGATGGAGTTCATCGCACCCATCCACGCCATGCCCTCGGTCAAGCGAGAGGGCGGCACCAGATGCAACATGAGCTGGTTGCCGTTGATCCACGTCGGGGCCTGGCATACGCCAATAATCAAGTAGATGATCATGATTACCCACAGATGCTTGGCGAACAGGAACGTACTGATGCCGATGTTCACCACGGCCAGGCAGAAGTAGAAGCGCTTCCACAGGGCAATCGACCAGTTCTTCGCGCCATACACCAATGCGCCCATCAGCGAGCTGAAGGAGAAGCAGGCAAACACAAAGCCCGTGTACTGCTTCATATTCGCTTCGGTGGCGAACGCAATAATCGAGATGCCCGTGGCCGACTGGAACGCGCCCAAACCGAACCAGGTGACGCACACCGCAATCAGACCCGGACCCCAAATGGACGCCTTCTTGCCCGAACGCGCATCGGCGACCGCCTGCTTAATGGCTGCGTTAATCGTGGCCTCATCGGTCACGCCTTCACGCTCAAGACGGCGGCGGGTCTCCTCGGCGGCGGTTTCCACCTTCAGCGCCTCAGCTTTGGCGGCCTCGCGCTCACGGTATTCCTTGCGGGAGATGCCCTCGGCGCGCGCCAGCGCGGTCTGTGATGGCGGCTCGGTGGTCAGCTCGGTCAGGAACATCAGCGCACCGATCACCACGCACATGCCAGTGAACGAGAACGCCAGCAAACCGGAGATCACGGCCAGCGTGGAGGCCAGCGGATTGCCGATTACCCACATGCATTCGTCGAGCACGCCGCACAGCGACAGCGCGCGGTTCGTGCGCTCCCGGTCACCCTTAAGAATCTTGGTCCAGCGCGCGCGGCTCATCGCGCCCCACGGCGGAATGGCGGCCAGGAACGGCGTCAGACAGTACAGCACCCATTCCGGCGCGCGGTTGGTAATCGCCGTCACCAGCGCGATGGCGGCCACAATCCAAACGATGATCGTCGGAATCGAGACCTGTCTCTGGCCGAACTTGTCGGTCAGCTTGCCTAGCAGCGGCGTGGCCACGGCCAACGCAATCGCCTGAATGGCGGTGAGCATGCCGGCCAGCGAATAGTTGCCGTAATAATGCTGTACGGAAATGGTGATGGTCATGCCGACCATCGGGAATGGCATGCAGGCGATGACCGAGCCGATGGAATAACGGGCGGTATGCGGAATGCGCAGTAGTTCCGCATACCCACCAAAGACTTTGTGGCCTACTTCCTTGATGTCGGCCAGAATGGTGCTCGAGTTCGAGTTGGACGAGTTATTGGACATAACAGCACTACGCTCCTTTCCGCTCCCGATTGGATGTCCCCCGCTGGCGTGGCGTTGCCGGCGCAGCCCTCATCACACAATGCAGGGCTCATGGTCGCGTAAAGCTTACTCCGGATCCCCATTCGCAGACTTCACGCCACGGATACTCTACGGGTGTCCACTCCGCGACACGCGGTAGATTGGAGATATTAAGACAACGTTCTCATGCCCTTCAGGGCGGGAAGCAGAAAGGCGACTCATGAGCGCTACCACCATCCATTTCGTCCGGCATGGCAAGGTATACAACCCCGACCATCTGCTCTATGAGCGACTGCCCGACTTCCATCTTTCCGACCTTGGCCGTCGCATGGCCCAAGCCACCGCCGCGTACTTGGCCAAGAATCCCCAAACCAATACGATTGCAGCCGTCTACTCCTCGCCGCTCGACCGTACGCGCGAGACCGCCGGCGCGATTCTCGATGCGCTGAACCCCGTGCGCGAGTCTCGTGGTGAGGCTCCGCTCACGCTCACCACTGATGAACGGGTGATTGAGGCCGGCAACGAGTTCCGTGGCAAGCGCATCGGCCATGGCGAGGGCGCGCTGTGGAAGAACGGCAACTGGAAGCTCGTCACCAACCTGTACAAGCCGAGCTGGGGCGAGTCCTATCAGCACATCGCGGCTCGTATGGACGACTTCGCCCGCGAGAAGGTGGCCCAGCACCCCGGCGAGCAGATTGTGGTGGTCAGCCACGAATCGCCGATTTTCAGTTATCGACATTATCTGGAGACCGGCCACCCCGAGCACTGGATGTTCCTGCGGCACACGGCGCTCGCCTCCGTGACCTCGGTGACGTACGACAACGAAACCGGCCGTGTGATGTCAATCACGTATGTCGACCCAGCAGCCAATGTCAAGTAACGGCACACTGGTGTTAGGACATTGGCTCCCCTCGGAGAGGGGAGCCAAGACGCACTACAATCGAGTGGTGGACGCGAAGGAGCATAGATGACCATTGAACTCAATCGTGAGGCAATCGCACAGGTCGCGGCATTGCCGGCGGTAACTGAGGCCGCCGAAGCCGGCTCGGCGCTGATCAGCCTGTGGCCGTTGACCGAAGCCATGCAAATGGACAATGACGCCAAGTACGCGGAGAATCTGCAGGTGCGCCTCACCCGCGCGTTCGCCCGCGTGCTGACCGGCGAGGACGTCACCGTGCCCGACGCCGAATTCGTGTATGAGGGCGCCGATGAGATTCCCGGCCGTCCGCAGAACATCGTTGATGCGCTGCTTGCCGCCAATGACGCCTACGATACGATGGCCGGGTATTGCACATCCGGTGATGCGCGGCTGGTCTTCGACGCCGCCGCGACGCTGGGCGTCCATTGGAGCGACTCCGTCGCGCACGCCGTCCGCGCCACGATAGCCGACGTGGAGTCGCAGATCGAGGCCGACGCCGTTCAGGGACGACTGGCCGCGTCCGGCGAGCCTGAGGACGTCGCAGACCGTTTCGCCACCGCGCTCGCCGTATGCGATGCGCTGCTGGGCGTGGTGGCCGAAGACGCCGGCGCCGACGCCCGGGCTCGGGCGACCGCCGTGCTGCCGATTCTGCTGTACGTCAATGAGTTGCGCGAACAGTGCTCGATTCCGCGCATCTGCCTGACCGATCGGCAGATTTCCGGGCTTCTCGATGCCCGTGCCGGGTCCGGGGACGCCGGGACCCTGGCCGCCACCGCCGCATACATCGCCCCTTTGGCCCGCGACGAATGGACCAGGCATCATGACGATGTGCTTTGGGATCCGGGTGAGGCCAAGAGGAGGGCCAAGGAGGAGGACGAGAAGCGCAACAAGGAGGCTCTGGCCGCCAAGTTCGCCCACATCAAGGACGATCCGGGCAAGGAGGCCGTGGAGCTGTAGCCGGTGCCGGGTGTCGCGGGCGGCGTCGCGCGCCGCCGGTTTGCGATCGTCTTGCCATCGTTTTCGCCGCGGCGGTATCCTATGGGGTGAACAGTATCGTCCGTGCAATGGAAGTGGAAGATTTATGGACAACGATGTCAATCTGCGCACGCTTGTCAACGATGGCGGTAGCGCGGTAATCAGCGATTACGGAGCGCATCTGCTGCGCTGGGCCCCGACAGGACAGCCGGATGTGGTGTGGACGCCGAGCACGTGGCGCATCGAACCCGGCAAGCCGCTCGGCGGCGGGGTTCCGATCTGCTTTCCGTGGTTTGGGCCCGGATTCGCGCATGGCCGGCAGCTGGCGATCACGCCATCCCACGGATTCGCAAGGGTGCGCCGGTGGACGCTGGATGAGGAGGGGTTCACCGATGACCGGGTGCGGTATGTGATGGATTCCGAGCGTCTGACGGATGGCGAAGTGCCGTGGCTTGACGACGAGCCGGAGGCGCGCTTCCGCGCCACATACGACGTGCATGCCGCTGACACGCTGACGATGAGCCTGACCGTCGTCAATACCGGTGATGTTCCGATGTCGTATGAGGCCGCGCTGCATTCCTATCTGCATGTGGGAGACGTATCCGACGCTGGTCTGGTGGGTCTGCGGGGGGCGACGTATCTGGACGCCACCGAGACCGGTTTCCCGCCGCGATTGCAGGAGCCGGAGGCGGTGACGTTCGGCGAACGGCCGGTGGATCGCGTGTATTATTCGGATTCGTCCGTGCAGTTGCGCGACGCCGTTCTGGGCCGCGTGGTGCATATCGTCAAATCCGGCTCGCCGCAGACCGTGGTATGGAACCCGGGCAAGGAAGGGGACCATATGCGTTGCGCCAGACCGGGCGAATGGCGTGGTTTCGTGGCGGTGGAGGCGGCGGCATGCCGCGACCGCGGTGTGACGTTGGCGCCGGGGGAGTCGCATACGCTTTCCCAGACGTTGTCGGTGGAGACGCTTGGCGTGTGATGATGCACGGCGGCGCGGCATGCGGCCGACGATGACGGTGAGGCCCCGTTCGTCTCGAGCGGGGCCTCACCGTTGATGCACGTCGCTTCAGCGGGTTTCGCCGGAGTCCGGGCCGGCGTTCTCGTGTTCGGGCGGCACCTGGCCGTATTGCGGGGCCGGTGCGTATTGTGGAGTCTGCCCGTATTGCTGTGGGTTCTGCCCATACTGCTGGTTCTGCCCATACTGCTGGTTCTGCCCGTATTGTGGGTTCTGCCCATACGTGGGGACGGTCTGGCCGAAGTCTTGGGCGGGGGTGCCGGGAGCCGGGAATCCCGGGGCGGCGGAGGCGCCGTACGGCGTACCGTAGGCGTTTTGGGGTGCGACGCCGATCGCCGCGTCGTCGTCGAACCGTGCGCCTTCCGGCTTGGAGGGCAGGGCCATGAACACAATGCCGGTGACCGCGCTGGCCAGCATGATCAATCCGCCGATGGCCAACGCGCCGAAGCCGCCGGTTGCCAGAGCCTCATAGCCGTAGCCATAACCGTAATCGTAGTTGTGGCCGATGGCGCCGATGGCGCCGTACAACGCCGCGCCGCCGCCGACGATCATGATGAGCAGTCCCAAAGTCATCATGCCGCAGAAGACGGCGGCCCACCAGCCGGGCTTGTTCGTATCGTGCAGGCGGCGGACGGCGAGCGCCAGGCCGGGGACGACGATGGCCAGGTTCCACAGGCTGGTGAGGAAGTCCAGCCTGCCGTCCGTGACGTCGCCGAGCAGGGACAGCAGGGCGTTGATGATGACGGCGGCCAGCGTCCACCACCAGAATTCACTGCGGGAGGCGCGTCCCCTGAACACCGTGTATTTCTGCCAGAAGCGGAGGAAGGCTTCGGAGAAGGGGCATCCGTAGTACGGCTTGTTCAGCGGCACCGCGCCGGTGGGGGCCGCGTACTGGTTGTAGGTGGGGGGAACCTGGCCGTAGACGGGGGACGGCTGGGCATAGGGATTGGCGTTCGGAGCGGACTGGCCGTAGGACTGGCCATACTCCTGCTGGCCGTAGATGGGCTGGCCGTAGGGTTGCTGCTGCGCCGCTGACGCCGGGGCGGCGAAACGACCGTGATCCTGCCCCGCAGGCGTCGCGGTGGGGGCTCCATATTCGGGCGTGCCTGAGTGGTGTTGGATAGGGCCGCCGTTAGGCGTGGGCGTGGGTGGTGCGGGCGCGTTGCTGGGATCGGTCATTGATTCCCCTTTCATAAGACGATTGCGTCCCTCCATTCTCTCATTGAGCGGGTGTGGGACTTGCCGCCATCCGGCAGACCCATATCCGACTGCTCCGTCATCATAGGCTTCTTTTTTCATTCGTGTAAGCGTTGCCGTCCAACGCCAGCAGGTACGCAAACCTCGAGCGCAATGCAAGCTCCACCTTCGCGGTTCCCTTGAGGATGATATTGCGCAACTCCTCATCCATCATGTAGGGGATAAGGAAGTCGACGTCGCGAGTGCCCGTCTTGAACCTGTTGCCGCCGTTGGCGGGATTGATCTGGAAGGAACGGAAATAGCCGGAAAGACGGTAATAGTTGCAGTCGAAGAGCGCCCTGCGAAGACGTGGCTCATCCGTGACCGCCAGACCGCGCTTCTTCATCAGGCCGATTATCTGGTCGATGGTTTTCGCGGGCTTCACTTCCGCCCCAGCATGAGAAGAGCCCCCTGGTTTGAGCACTGTGAGTAGGCTTAGGGAGCTGCTGTTGTCTACCATGCTAGTCATGTCCTCGCGTCTTGAAAAGTCTGCGGCGCGTCTCACGCATGCTATATATCCCCATGGTCCGACAGTCGACCATGCGCCAACCTGGCAGTTTCTACGGCGAGGCATCACGCGGCGGGCTCATCGAATGACATGAATAACAAGGAATGCCTCCGCCGTCGCGGGCCGTCGCGTCCGGCGCGCGCGGCACAATAGGGGACTATGACTGATGCTGAAAACACCAAACCCGAACTGCCCAAGAACGTTCGTGTTCGCTTCTGCCCGTCGCCGACCGGTACCCCGCACGTCGGCATGATTCGCACCGCCCTGTTCAACTGGGCGGAGGCCCGCGCCACCGGCGGCAAGCTGGTCTTCCGCATCGAAGACACCGACGCCGTGCGCGACAGCGAGGAAAGCTATAACCAGATTCTCGAATCCCTGCGTTGGCTGGGTATCGACTGGGACGAGGGCATCGATGTGGGTGGCCCTCACGGCCCGTACCGCCAGTCCGAGCGTACCGCCATCTACAAGGATGTTGCCGCCAAGCTGCTCGAAGCCGGCTACGCCTACGAGTCCTTCTCCACCCCCGAGGAGATCAAGGAACGCAATCTCGCCGCGGGTCGTCCGGCTGAGTTTGGCTACGACGGTTACGATCGCAACCTGACCGATGAGCAGAAGGAGGTTTTCCGTGCCGAAGGCCGCAAGCCGGCGCTGCGTTTGCGCATGCCCGATGAGGATATCGCCTTCGACGATCTGATTCGTGGCACCATCGAGTTCAAGGCCGGCTCCGTGCCGGACTATGTGATCGTGCGTCCGAACGGCGACCCGCTGTACACGCTGACCAATCCGGTCGATGACGCGATGATGGAAATCAACGTCGTGCTGCGTGGCGAGGACCTCCTGAGCTCCACCCCGCGCCAGATCGTGCTTTACCGTTACCTTATGGAACTTGGCATCGCCAAGGAGATGCCGCTGTTCGGCCACATGCCGTACGTGATGGGCCAGGGCAACAAGAAGCTCTCCAAGCGCGACCCGGAGTCCAACCTGTTCAACCACCGCGACAACGGCTTCATCCGCGAGGGCCTGCTCAACTACCTGGCCCTGCTCGGCTGGTCTATCGCCCCGGACCGCGACGTGTTCTCCATGGACGAGATGATCGAGAAGTTCGACGTGCGCGACGTCAAGGCCAACCCGGCCCGCTTCGACATCGACAAGGCCATCTCCATCAACGCCGAGCACATCCGTATGCTCGAGCCCGAGGACTTCCTGCGCCGCTCGGTGCCGTACCTGCATCGTGACGGCGTGGTCGGTGCCGACGACTGGGATGCCCTGACCGACCGTGAGCGTGAGGTGCTGACCGCCGCCGCTCCGCTGGTTCAGCCGCGTGTGCGTCTGCTGGGTGAGGTCGCCGGCATGGTCGGCTCCCTGCTGTCCACCGAGGAATATCTGGAGCCTGCGGATGACGCCAAGAAGCAGCTCAAGGATTCCGCCGGCGAAGTGCTGGACGCCGCCATCGCCGCCCTCGAGGGTGTGGATGAGGCCGATTGGAAGACCGACAACCTGCATGAGACCCTGAACAAGGCTCTGGTTGAGGAGGGCGGCTACAAGCCGCGCCTCGCCTTCGGCCCGGTCCGTGTGGCCATGTCCGGCCGCCGCGTCTCCCCGCCGCTGTTCGAGTCCATGGAGATCGTTGGCAAGCCGATCACCGTCGCCCGTCTCAAGGGCCTGCGGGCGCATCTGTGATGCGTCGTCCACCGCACGCCGGCGGATGATGGGAGCGTGACGCATGGCGGGCATCCGTACATACGGATGCCCGCTTTCGCGTTGCATGGGGTGTTCCCGCAGAACGGCGGAAAATGGCGCGACACGCCGGGATTTGCGTGAGAGCAGGGTAGCGCGTAATATATCTACCTGTTGCGCGGTTCGCCTCGCAGCCGGTTGAAAAACTGAATATGCCCCCATCGTCTAGCGGTCTAGGACTACGCCCTCTCACGGCGCCAACACCGGTTCAAATCCGGTTGGGGGTACGACGAACAACTCTTCGGAGTTGCTACGCCAAGCCAAATTGGGGTGTGGTGTAATTGGCAACACAGCTGATTCTGGTTCAGCCATTCTTGGTTCGAGTCCAGGCACCCCAGCCAATAACCCTCGCGGATTAGCGAGGGTTTTTTGTTTTTACACGTCCTGCTCATGAGATACGGCCGAGAGGGTAATCCTGAATAGACAACTCTGGGGCAAAGACTGGGCTATAGTCCCAATCCGTGACTCAAAAACGGCAGAAATCCCGCGTCCGAACGTAAGGGGCGCGGGATTTCTGCCGTTTCGGGCCGTGCAGGACCGGCCGACATCGCGCGTTGCCGCGACTTGAGCGCTGTCCGATCCTGAAAACGTGAGGGAGACCGCCCTCGTCTTACTTCTTGACCGCGTTGACGGCGTCAACAGCCTTCTGCAGCGACGTGGTGTGCTCGTGGTACCACGTGACCTGCTGTTCGAGTTTCTTGGCCGCGGCCTGGTAGCCCTTGGTATCGTCGGCCACGCAGCCTTCGTACGTCGGCAGTTCCACGGTCAGTTCCTTGGACAGCGCGTCGAGAGCGGAGGCGTCCGAGACGTCTGCCTTGGTCAGAGCGGCGGCTTCTGCAGCATCGCCATTGACCAAGTTGTTGTAGTCGTTGGTGGCGTTACGTACGTCTTCCGAGGCGGCGGCGCAGGCGGCCACTGCGCTATCGTACTGAGACGCGCTGTATGCGCGGGTGCCGAACACCGCGACCGCGGCGATAATCGCCACCGCCACGATGGCAATCACTATAGCGACCCACTTCGTCACTCGCTTGTTGTGCGGCTGTGCCGTCGCTTCTGCTTGGTTCTGGGATTCGGACTGGTTGCCGTTCGCCTGCTGTGCGTCAGTCATATTTACCTCTCCTTCTCACTGCCCCTGTTTGTATCTTGCGGAGGGCCTGTTTCAAACAACGGGTATCCAACATATCGAGGAGAGCCGAGATTGCCGGGCGTTTCCTACTGGTTGCGCTGTGGCGTGGCCGTTTTTGTCTCATATGGCGAAAGTATGCGCCAGAGGCTATTGCCGACCGGTGACCCACGGCGCATCCGAATGGACATGCGGAATCATCATCGCGATGACCGCCAGCAGACACCCGAGCATCACCATCAAGATGATGTTCTCGTGTCCGTGCGCCTGCAGAAGCGCGCCGGTCAGCGCGCCAGACGCCAGCGCCAGCATTACGACCGCGCGCCGCCCGAGCTTCGACTGCTGGTGGCCGTGTGCCGAAGCGTCTGCGACGACGCCGGTCAGCGTCATCGTGAGCACGGTGGTGGGCAGGTCCGGCACCGACAGCTTGCGGGCGGTGGAGTTCTGGATGCCCATTGCCGGGGCGAGCAGCACGATCAGCAGGATGATGTGCAGGTCGATGTGCCGTGCGGTGGGGAAGTTCAGGCTCGGCTGTGAGGCCTGTGAGGCCTGGGTGGTCTGTGCAAGCCGTGCAATCGAGGAGACGCCGGACGCATCGTCTGCGGGGCCGGTGATGAGCTGGTTCAAAAGATAGACACCGATTAGCGCGGCGAGTACGAACGACGCCTGCACGCAGGTAGAAACCAACAGATGCTTGGCCCGGTTCTCCTCGAATCGCCGGATGATGCGCCCGCCGATAAGCGCGCCGACCATGAAGGAGACGAGCGTCAGCGCCGACGTCCACCAGACGAAGCCTTGGGCATGGGCGATCGAAAACCCAAGAAACACGATGTTGCCGGTCACGTTGGCCACGAACACATGCCCCAGCGACAGGTAGCTCAGCGCGTCCACCAGCCCGGCGACGAACGTCAGCACCACCAAGGCGGGGGAGAGCAGACCGTATCTGTCTTCCTTGCGGGGAACCAACGTGCGTCCTGCTTCGGCAAGATGTGATGTCATGGTTGCGACGAGGCTCCTTTTCGGGATTGAAATTATGGCGAGAACATGCGTCGGTCGACGCCGCCACTCTACTCCCTACTCCCGTACGGTGACGGTGAACTATCGACGCTTTGGCCAATCAGATGCATCGGCATACCAGTGGTGCACTGGTGATTACGCATTTTTGAACTTCACTAACTGAATGGTCACTCAATCCGGATAATATCTTTCGAAGAGTTCGTTGCAGGTGCGATGGCAATGAGCAAAATGTGCATCCACGGTTTCCCAGTTGTGCTTCCATCCCGTCCCGCCGCGCATTCGGCCAATCGACGCGAGAAGGGAGTCCATGAAGAAAAGTGAGGCTTCTGCTGTCAATCCGGTGATGCATTCAAGCGTCATTGCGGTCTCAGTAGTGGGACGCAACTGCGATATGGCATGATTTGTATCTGCGTCCCACTCTTATGCGGGGTTCTCGGTGCGGCTTTCGCTGAATGTTTCACTGAATACACTGAATTCAGTTATTAAACATTGAATTCAGTGTAAAATTCAGTGTATCAAGAAGAATGCGTTGGGTTGGATCCCTTTATGGCACATGAATATGGCAAGGAAACGTTGTCGCTCGAGTTCAAAAGCGATTTGAAGCGTCTGCCAGATGACGATCTACTTGATGCCGTCGTGGCGTTGGCGAACTCGGATGGCGGTACGGTGTATATGGGCGTCGAGGATGACGGCACGCCGACCGGCATCGACAAAGTACATCAGGATGCGGTCGGTTTGTCGGCGATGATTGCCAACCGTACAGTTCCTCCGGTTTCCGCTCGTGCGCAGATCGTCGGGACGGAGAAGACGCCGGTGATGCAGATCGATGTGCCGAAATCCCGCAGCGTGGTCTCGACCAAGTCGGGCAAGGTGTTGCGACGCCGTATGAAGGTGGATGGTACGCCGGAGAGCGTGCCGATGTACCCGTACGAGATCGCCACGCGCCTGTCCGATTTGGGACGTTTGGACTTTTCCGCACAGCCGGTGCCGGATGCGACCCGTGATGATTTCGATCCCCTTGAACGCGACCGTCTGCGCCGGATTATCGGCACCTACCAATCCAGTGACCGTAATTTGTTGGAACTGACCGATGAGGAGCTGGAGAAATCCCTGCAAGCGGATGTCATGGAACTGCTGCATGTCGATGCGAACCAGGCGTACTACCAGCTGTCCAAGCTCGTTAAGGGTGGGAAGCTGGGGGTCATTGGCCGTGGCAAGGGGGCGCGCTATACGATCGGTGGCTTTACCGGGCGAAAGTGATGTGCTGGCGGATGTGCCTGTATGGATGCTTTGTGCTGGGCATCGTCCGAACTTGGGAAGTCGTTTCGGTACTTAGGAAGGTACCTAGGAACCTAGGAAGTGGTGTGGGTAAGGTTCCTAGGTTCAGGTATGCGTTCGTGTGGCGTTCATCGGAGGGGGTCAGGGGGAACCTTCGCGCTGGGCCGACCGGTATTCGCTGCGATGCGCTTGCGATACGGAGGCTGGGATTGTTGCGAACCAAAACGAAAAAAACTGCGCGGGGGGCATGAGGGGATCCGAATCGGCCCACTGACGGGACACATGGGACGCGGCCGGACTCCGATGACGAACACACGGCGGGCGAAGGCTCGAAGGCGTTTTCGGAATCGTCGGTTCCGATATGTGACACGCGCGGCAGGTCGGGGCCAAAGGTGTCGAAACGGAGGGAACCTGGAGGGAACCGACAATCGGAAGGAACCAAAGCAAAACCCCGGAAACCGAATGATTTCAACGGTTTCCGGGGCTTCAATACGGGCGGAGGATACGAGATTCGAACTCGTGAGGCTGTTACACCAACACGCTTTCCAAGCGTGCGCCATAGACCACTAGGCGAATCCTCCGTGCTTTGCAGCGCGCAGTCGAACTGTGTTCCGCAGGCAACTCGAATAAGTTACCACAGGTTTCGGATAAGTGCACGCTTCGGCGTGGCGCGTGTCGCGACGCGGATGCGAAGAATGATTACTGCGAGTGAAGGACTCACTGGAAAGTCCCGCGCAACACCTGCACAAGGACCGCATACTTGTGCAGGGCCCACACACCCGCGCGCACCTACACAACCACCGGTAAAGAAATCACCGTGTCCAGGTGAATTTTCGATGTTCGCCCGGCGCGCGCCCGCAATCGCGCCTAGGCTGTGGAGTCATGAACGAGGGGACAGCGGCCGACGTAACCGCAGCACATGGCGGCCGGTCGCGCCAATCGAAGAAACACTCAAAGACGTACCGCAGCATATCCGCGATCCTTAGTTGGCTCACGGCCCGCCGCCCGACCACGTTATCCACATCGCTGCGCGCGCGATTCCTCCCTTACCTGCTCACGCTCGCTATCGCCTGGCTGCCGTGGCTCATACTCACCTGGCCGGGCTCGATGCGCGACGATACGCTTGCCCAATATCTGCAATCGTCCGGTCTGCACCACTACTACACCCAGCATCCGCTGTTTGATACTCTCACGTTCGGCTTGTTCTGGCATATCGGCAGCGCACTCGGCTCCCCTCTGATCGGGCAGGCCCTGTACACCGTGACCCAAGCGGTTCTACTCGCCGCCGGGTGCGCGCTTCTGCTGTGCTACATCCGCAAAATCGGCTCGCCGCGCTGGCTCATCGGTCTCGGCCTCGTCTATCTTGCCACCAACTATGTGGTGGTCGGTGCAATCACCACGATGGGTAAGGACTCGTTGCACGCCGTGTTCTATCTGCCGTTGGCCGTGCTGTTCGTGGAGGCTTGTCTGACGCGCGGCTCGGTACTGGCTCGCCGCCCGGTGGCATTCGCGTTCGTCATCCTGTTGTTCGCCACCATCGTCTCCAAGCGGACGGCGCTCATAATCGTGCTATGCGCCGGCTGCTGTTTGCTCGCCGTCTGCACGCCCAAAGGCGCGCGGCGTCGTGCGTTCGCGTGTCTTGCGGTTGCCATCGTTGTGGCGCAGGGTGTGTGGACGCCATTAAGCGCGGCCGCCACGCATGCGAATCGATCGCCCGGACGTGAGGTGTGGGGCCTGGTCACCCAGCCCGTGGCCCGGCTCGCGCACGATGATCCCAGTGCGATAGACAAGGTTCAGCGGCGGCGACTGAACGCAATCATGGATCTCGACTGGGCCGCCGCCGGCATCAACCCGCACCGCACCGATGAGACCTTCCGCACTCTGCGCGAGCACCCTAGGCCAACCGCGGCGCAACAACTCGCGGCCCTGCAGGTCTGGGCGCAGCTCGGCCTCGCGCATCCGACTGAATATGCCACGGCCTATGCCGGGGTGACTCGCGGATGGTGGGACCCGCGCGTCAATTTCGCGTACCCCACTGATTCCGACTACCTGTTCACGCCTGGCTATCTCAGGCAATGGGCATCTTTCCTGACTGAAGGTGCTTGGAAGCATACTTCCGACGGCGATGCCGATACCGTGGCAGCCGAACGGCTTGCCGCCATCGAACATGACCTTGCGCCGCTGAGGGGTACCTCCGATAAGCCGCAATGGCAGAAAAATATATTGCGGGCGATTCATCGGTGGGCGCGTTCGGATGGTCGCGTCGGTGTTCGTAAAGGCAATCTGCTGACTTCGATGGCCCTGTACGTCACGTGGATTCCGCTGGCTGCGGGTCTTGCGCTGGTGGTGCGGCCTGCGCGACGACGCTACGGCCCCGCACTGGCCGCTTACGGTTTGTTGGCATTCACGGTGCTGTCGCTGTATGCCTCACCCATGGCACTATTTTGGTATCCGATTCCGGTATTCCTCGCGTTGCCGCTTTTTGTGGTGTTACCGTTCACATTCCGGGAGAGCCATCCTCTCTGAGCATAGTTATCTCAGATAGTGAAATAATTGCGGGGTTGAAAAGCACTAAAACGCCTTCTATTACCTCGCACCCGTCAAAAAATCAAGACTGTTGTTCAAGAATTTTTTTCTATAGAGTTCATAGTTGTTTTTGGACCATTCGAGTACTTGAAGTGAGAGGAATTCAGCATGGTTCGTCGCGCCTGCGCGCAGTCCGCTGAAATGAACACGATGCGGGAACGTGATACGCGCGTTGCCGTTTCTCGCGTGCGCGCGAAGTCGGGCAGCACCGGTCGTCTGCAGTCGGCCACGGTCTCGGCTCGTGCATTTGCGGTCATCGTTTTTCTGTTTGCGATGATCGCCGCGACCTTCCTCCCCTCCGCCATCATTCCGCAGTCCGCGTTCGCCGTGACGCCGGCAACCACTGCCACTGCTGCCACCGTCAAGAGCGACGACACCACCAGCGTCGATTACGCGACCTGGGCCGACGTTGCCAAGGCCGTCGAAGCGCAGTTGCAGGAAGGCCTTAAGGAATACAAGGACGGCAACCCAATGGGTGCCAAGTCCGATTTCGGGGCTGCATACACCACCGTCTACGTGACGTCCAACTTCAACAAAGTGGTGAGCGACACCATCGGCGCAGACAAGCAGACCGCGCAGCAGCAGGCCTTCCAGGACCTGCAAAGCCAGGTGTTCACGTCAGACCAGGCCGATCAGCTTACCCAGAAGGTCAACGACCTGACCGCCGACCTCGACGCCACGGCCCAGCAGCTCGACGCCAACACCAGCCTCGCCAACCCGAAGCAGTACTCCGAAGACCTCCAGAAGCAGATCGCCAAGGAGCGCAAGGAGCTCGACGCCAAGAAGAAGCGCACCGAGGAAACGGCCAAGACTTGGAAGGAAGTCGCGGATGCGATGCTTCCGATCCTGGACAACGCCTACAAGGCCTATGAGGGTGGCGACGCCGCCAAGGGCGCCACGCTCGTGAACGACGCCTACTACCAGCACTACGAGAAGCTCGGCTTCGAGAAGACCGTGCTGAGCGCCATCAGCGGCAACCGCGTCTCCCAGGTGGAATACCAGTTCAAGCTGTGCCGCTCCTCGATGAACACCGGCAAGCCTGCTTCCGAAGTCAAGAAGTACATCGACGACCTGAAGAACATGCTGGCCACCGATGCCGCCAAGCTCGACGGCGGCGCGGCCGATGAGGAGGGTGGCTTCCTCAAGTTCATCACCAGCTCGGTCGGTCAGGCGTTCCTGATTCTGATCCGCGAGGGTCTCGAGGCCCTGCTCGTGGTCGCCGCTGTGGTGGCCTACCTCGTCAAGTCCGGCAACAAGCGTTTCACCAAGTGGATCTACGTGGGCGTGCTCGCTGGTCTGGCCGGTGCCGGCATCGTGGCGGTCATCTTCATGCTCGCATTCGGCGGCTCCAGCCCGCTGCAGGAGATCATGGAAGGCGTGTGCGCGCTCGTCGCCATGTGCATGCTGTTGTGGACCAGCAACTGGATGCTCAACAAGTCCTCGGTGGAAGCGTGGAACCGCTACATCAGGGAAAAGACCGAAGCCGCGGTGGCCTCTGTCTCCTCGCAGGTCGAATCCGGCGAGAAGGTGGCTTCCCGCACGGTGATTTCGCTCGCCATGCTGAGCTTCCTCGCCGTGTTCCGTGAGGGCGCTGAAACCGTGATCTTCTACCAGTCGATCTACACGATGAGCCAGGATACGCATGGCATGGTGGTCGGCGCACTCGCCGCCGCCGTGGTGCTCGTGATCATCTTCCTGGTGATTCGCTTTACCTCCGTGAAGATTCCGATTGGCCCGTTCTTCCTGGTCACCTCGATCCTCATGTCCGTACTGGTGGTTGTCTTCGCCGGCGGCGGCGTGCACGCGCTCATCGAGGGCGACCTGCTGCCCGCCAACTACCTGCCGGGCGTTCCCACCAACGACTGGCTCGGATTCTACCCGTACGTCGAATGCATCATCGCCCAGGTACTGGCAGCCATCGCCGTCATCGCGCTGTTCGTGGTCGGCTTTGCCAAACAGCGTAAGGCCAAGGCCCGGCTTGCGGCCGGTGCAAGCAAGTCGGACGCGAAGGCTGACGAGGAGAGCGCGCAGGCGTAGCACAACGCCCGGTGCGACCATCTCGCGCAACACAACTTGCGACATGGCAACGGAAGCGATTCCAGCCCACGCCGCCACAACTAAAAACAGATAATAAATAATCCATTCACCACAACAAAAGGAATAAGAGAAATGATGAAGAACAAGAAGCTTGCTGCTCTGCTCGGCGTGCTGCTCGCCGGCTCCATGGCTGTTTCGATGGCTGCTTGCGGTTCCACCAACAACGCTTCCGATACCAAGTCCTCGACCAGCTCCTCCGACACCGCCAAGAAGGACGACTCCAAGAAGGCCGACGCCCCGACTGAGACCTCCGGCTTCGAAGAGGTCCCGGTCGGTCCCTCCGGCACAGCCAAGGAGCAGGACAAGGCCGCTGGCCCGCTGACCGTGGGCGCCGTCTACTTCCAGCCCATCGACATGTACCCTGCGTCCATGGGTCTGAAGGCTGCTGATGCTTCCTTCCACCTGGAAGCCGACATCCACGCCTCTGAGGAAGGCACCGACTACGGCTACGGCAAGGGCGACTTCGTCCCTGACCTGACTGTGAACTACACCATCATCGACAAGTCCACCGGCAAGGAAGTCGAGGGCGGCCAGGCCACCTCCGGTACCTTCATGCAGATGAACGCTTCCGACGGCCCGCACTACGGCGCCAACGTCAAGCTCGACAAGGCCGGCACCTACCAGCTCAAGCTCTCCATCGAGTCCCCTGAGAAGAACGGCTGGATGCTCCACGTTGACCCGGAGACCGGTGTCAAGAACCACAAGTTCTGGACCGAGCCCATCGAGGTCACCTTCGACAACTGGGACTACACCCCGCGTCAGTGGTGATTGACTAAGCAGAAAGCCCCTTCGTCAGAGGGGGCTTTACGCCGCTTTAGGGAGATAATTCTTAGGACGGTCTAAAAACTCCCCTCAGTCCGCTTTGCGGACAGCTCCTCTCAGGGGTGGGGGAGCCTAAGGTGAATAGAGAAAGGACGCGAATGCTTGAACAATTCGTGGCAGTGATGCCGGGCACCTTGGCCCCCACATTGCTGGTGATGAGCCTGAGCGTGATGCTCACGGTCGGCGAGGGGCGAGATAAGCCGATAAGCTCGCATTGGCGTCTCATCGGCCTGACCGTCGGCCTGATCGCCGCTATCACATTCGCCGGCCTGCGCGCCTCGGCCGTGATCAACCAGCGCACGTTCGTCAACTATCCGGTGCTGTGGTGCGCGATCATTGCCGACATCCTGACCATCGTCGTGGTGGTGTTCGCACGCCGCATCACCACCAATTGGCAGCAGCACAAGGTGTTCATGCACATTGCGAACGCCGTGGCCGCCATCGACATCGCGCTCACCCTGTTCTACGCGCTGCCGGACGTGATCCTGCAGCTGACCATCTGGGTGGAGCCCGGCGACCCGATCTTCACGTCCGACATGCTGCTGCGCGCGCTCGGCTTCGCGCTGGGCCTGGCCATGTCGATCATCGTGGCCGTGATCTTCCGCACGATGCGTTCGACCGCGGTGCGTGCCTCGTTCACCGCCGCCGTTCTCGCGGTGCTGGTGATTCTGTTCGTCCGGCACCTGACCGGTGTCATGCAGATCCTGCAGGCACGCGGTTTCCCGATAGGCCACACGGGATTCGTGGCCCTCGCCTGGTTGATCAACCACAACGACTGGATGATCATGGCCCAGGCGTTCGTGTTCCTGATTCCGGCCGTCGCCTCCGTGGTGGCCGGCTTCCGCATGCCGCTGACCGGCGCGAACGAAGCCATCGGCCGCAAGCACAAGGCGTTCCGCCGCCGCGCCGTGGCCTCCGCTGTCTGGAGCCTCGTGGCCATGATCGGCGTCACGCTGACCCTCACCGTCGGCGTCGCCGCGACCCATCAGACCATCACTCTTTCGCCGCCGGAAGCCTACTCGCTCAAGGACGGCGTGGCCACCATTCCCTTCAGCCAGGTCGAGGACGGCCACCTGCACCGTTTCGAATACAAGGCCAAGGACGGCACCGTCATGCGCTTCATCATCATCCGAAAGAACGGTGGCGCGTACGGCATCGGCCTGGACGCCTGCGAGAACTGCGGCGACGCCGGCTACTACGAGAAGGACGGCAAGATCATCTGCAAGAAGTGCGAGGTGGCCATCAACCTGGCGACCATCGGCTTCAAGGGTGGCTGCAACCCGATACCATTCCCGTACAAGACCGGCCACGGCAAGATCACCATTCAGACTACGGATCTGGACGCGCTGAGCGCCCACTTCCAGTGAGTCAGGCAGGAGGCAAGAATCATGTTCTTTCTGCGTATGATTACTCGCTCGTTCACCCGACAGCTGCGCCGGCGCCTGCTTATCGCGCTGACCGTATGCCTGTCGGCGACCGTGTCCGTATCGATGCTGGGCGTCGTGTTCGACGTGGGCGACAAGCTCAACGCCGAGCTGTCCACCTACGGTTCGAACATCACCGTGCAGCCCAAGGCGGACGCGGTCGTTTCCGACCTGTACAACACCGAGTCGGGCGGCGCGGCGTCCACCAGCGACCCGACCGCCTTTCTGAAGGAGTCGGACGCGGCCAAGATCAAGACGATCTTCTGGTCGTTCAACATCACCAACTTCGCGCCGCAGCTCAACATCCACGCCATGGTGAACGGCACCAACGTGCCGGTCGTCGGCACGTGGTTCAACAAGGACCTCAAGATTTCCACCGGCGAGACCACCGTCGTGGGCGTGGAAGGCATGCGCTCGTGGTGGCAGCTGGATGGCAAGTGGCCCAAGGACGATTCCGATCAGGGCGTGATCGGCAAGACGCTGGCCTCCGAACTCGGTGTGACCACCGGCGACACCATCACCCTCAACAAGACCACCGCCTCGGGCAAGAAGAACGAGCAGAAAATCAAGCTCACCGGCGTCTACGATTCCGGCGACGAGGACAACGGCTCGCTCTACATCGCCTCCTCCACGGCCCAGGTGCTCGCCGACCTGCCCGATTCGGTCGACAAAATCGAGGTCAAGGCCCTGACCACGCCGGAGAACGACCTGGCCCGTAAGGCCGCCGCGAATCCGGCCGCGCTGAGCCAGGAGGAATGGGAGACCTGGTACTGCACCGCCTACCCGAGCTCGATCGCCTACCAGATCGAAGAGGTGATTCCGGGCGCGGTGGCCAAGCAGGTGCGCCAGGTGGCCGCGTTGCAGGGCAATGTGCTGCAGAAGACGCAGGCCGTGATGATTCTGATGACCGTGCTGAGCCTGATCGCCGCAGCCGTGGCCGTGGCCAACCTGATGGTCGCCTCGATCGGCGAACGGTCTGGCGAGCTGGCGCTGCTCAAGGCGCTCGGTGCCACCGATGCCGCGGTATCCCGCCTGATGCTGGCCGAAACGGCGGCAATCTCGCTGCTGGGCGCGATTGTGGGCGCGTTGCTTGGTTCCGGCGTGGCCCAGCTGATAGGCCGGGTGGTATTCGGTTCCGGCATCACGATGCGGCCGATGGTGTTCGTGCTGGTGTTCGTGCTGCTGGCTGTCACCGTGCTGCTGGCGTCCGCCTCCTCGATTCGTTCGATTCTGAATCTCAAGCCCGCGGAGGTGCTCCATGGCCGCTGAGTTTATCTACGTAGGTGTGGAAGGAGGAAACCGATGACCAACACCGGTATGTTCTTCAGAATGCTGTTCAGCGCCGTGTTCCGCCGGCGTTCGCGCGCGGTGATGGCCGTGGTGGCGTCGCTGGTCGGCGCGGCCACACTGTTCTGCCTGGCGATGATCTGCCTCGCCGTGCCGCAGCAGATGAACGAGGAGATGCGTGCGTACGGCGCGAACCTGATTGTCACACCCACCGAATCGACCAATGCCGACGGCAAGGCCGGCATCGACAAGGCGATGGTGCAGCACACCACTGAAATGGTCAAGGCCAAGGGTTCCGCGAAATACGCCACTTACCGCTACGAGAACGTGCGCGTCAACGCCTCGCCGTACGTGATGGCCGGCGTGAATGCGGCGCAGGTCAAGAACCTCAACCATCACTGGGTGGTCGACGGCTCGTGGCCGACCGACGGCAAGGTGCTGGTCGGACGTGACATCGCCGACGCCATCGGTCTGAGAATCGGCTCCGCCATCACCATCGGCTACCGTGCATCCGATAACGCCAGCACCAACGGCACTTCGTCGAACTCCTCGATCGACCAGCAAACCAAAGACGGCCGTGTCTCCAGTGACATCATGGACACCTCCGGCACCGAATTCCGCGTGGCCGGCATCGTGGACACCGGCGGCAGCGAAGACTCGATCATCTACGCCACCAACGCCGACGTCAACAAGCTCACCGGCATCACGCGCGGCGTGGACGTCATCGAGTATTCGGCCGGCTCCAGCGACCTCGCAGGCCTGGTGTCCAGCATCAACGACATGACCTCCATGCACGTCAAGGCGCAGCAGGTCACCAAGATCACCGCCTCCGACACCCGCATCATCACCATGCTGCAGACGCTGTTCTGGATCGTCTCGTTGGTGGTGCTGGTGCTGACGCTCGTCGGCGTCGGCACCACAATCAGCTCGATCGTCTCGCAGCGACGCAACGAGATCGGCCTGCGCAAGGCCCTCGGTGCCAGCTCGCGTGCCATCGGCACCGAGTTCTACATCGAATCATCGCTCTACGGCCTGATTGGCGGCCTCGTCGGCACCGCAATCGGCTACGGACTTGCCAGTTGGCTGTGCGTGGCGGTGTTCGAACGCTCCATCGGATTCAACTGGTGGCTGGCGCTGATCTCCGTGCTGTTCAGCGCGCTGGTCGCCATCGTCGCCTCCATCCCGCCCGTCCACCGCGCCACCCGCATCGACCCCGCCGTCGTGCTTCGCGAAGAATAAAGAAAGAGAAACGTCATGCTACTTGAACTCGACCACATCTCGAAGATCTACGGCGACCTGCATGCCGTGGACGACCTCAATTTGACCGTGCCGGAAGGCGAATGGCTCGCCATCGTCGGCTCCTCCGGCTCAGGCAAGACCACGCTGATGAACATGATCGGCTGCATGGACACGCCCTCCAAGGGCTCCGTGAAGCTGGAAGGCCGCAAGCTGGAGGACCTGAACGCCACGCAGCTGGCCGACGTGCGCAAGAACCTCATCGGACTGGTGTTCCAGAAGTTCTATCTGGTGCCGCACCTGACCGCCGTGGAAAACGTGATGGTGGCCCAGTACTACCATTCGGTGGTCGATGAGAAGCAGGCCATGGAGGCGCTGGAAAAGGTCGGCCTGAAGGACCGCGCCCACCACCTGCCCGGCCAGCTCTCCGGCGGCGAGCAGCAGCGCGTGTGCGTGGCCCGCGCGCTGATCAACGACCCGAAGCTGATTCTGGCCGATGAGCCCACCGGCAACCTCGACGAGAAGAACGAGAAAATCGTGCTCGACCTGTTCCGCAAGCTGCACGAGCAGGGCACCACGATTATCGTGGTCACCCACGATGCGCTTGTCGCCAGCTGCGCGCAGCGCGAGATCATGCTCAACCATGGCGTGCTCGTCGGTGAGAAGTGGAATGACGAGGATGCGCGCAAGGCCTACGAGGCGGCCGGCGGCAAGCCCGCCTCCACGGGTGCACAGGTCGAGGGCGCGCAGAACGGCGAGACCGCCATTGGTTTCGCTGACCCCACCAAGGCCGCGAAAACCGGCGGCGAGGAGTAGGGCCGTCAGGGGCATCGAGCAGTATGTGAGGAATACATGGCAAGCTGATGGTCTCTCCCCCCAGTCAGCTTCGCTGACAGCCCCCTCGTCAGAGGGGGCTTAAGGAGCGTGAATATGACCGAAAAGAATACGTTGAAGAAATCTGCGACATTGGCGGCGGCCGGACTGGTCGTGGCTGGCGCGCTGCTGGCCGGGTGCGGCGAATCCAAGGCCACGCCGATGGACGATGCGTACGCCGGCAACTCGGGCGAGACCGAGAAGTCGCAGGAAGAGCAGTCGCAATCCCAGTCGAACGGCTCCGATAGCTCCGACGGCTCCGATTCCGGCTCATCGCACAACGACCCGTCCACCACCACGTCCGACAAGAAGGACACCGGCAACTACAAGGACGGCAACTACTCGATCAACGGCCAGTACGGCCCGGTCGGCGAGGATTCCATCGACGTCCATCTGACCATCAAGGACGGCAACGTCGAGACCGTCAAAATCATTGGGCACCCGTTCACCACGATTTCCAAGAACCATCAGGACGACTTCGCCAAAGCCATCAACGGCGTAGTGGACGGCAAGCCCCTGAAGGGACTCAAAGTGGACAAGGTCGCCGGCGCCAGCTGGACTTCCGACGCCTTCAACAAAGCCCTCGAAGTCGCCCGCCAGGAGGCTTCGATTCAGGAGTAAGACCGCTACTTCAGCAATGCTGGCCACAGCAGATCGGCCATGCGCGAGGCCCAGGCGGTGTCGTCGTCCATCGCTTTGCCCTCGATGGCCTCATACGCCACCAAAGATCCGATAATCGTGGACAACAGCAACTTCTCGTCAACGTCCTCGCGAAACACGCCCTGCGCGACTCCCTGCTTGAGGAACGCCCCCACATGCTCCAGCCACGGGGTCACCACCTGGTCGACGATGTGCTGGAAGAACTCGGCCTCGCTGGACAATACAATGCCCACGCGCTTGACGTCGATGTCGTTGTCGCGCACCCAATCGACCAATCGCTGCAATAGTTGCGTGAAATGCTCACGCGTGGGGCTGGGCACTGGGCCGGAATCTGGGATGGCCAGATACATCGCGCTGATCTCGCGCAGCAGCTCGTCGGCATTATGGTATCGACGGTAAATCGTGGTTTTGGCCACACCGGAGCGCCGGGCCACCTCCTCGATGGTCACGCCGCTGATGCCGCGGTCCACCGCAATCTGCAGCGTGGCTCGCATGAGCTTGCGATCCGTCGCCTCGCGCGTGCGCTCACCGCGCGGTGTCGCCGTCGTACCTGTCATCTCCGTCATCTCTTCTCTTCGAAATATGCTCCCGTACGCTCCAGCTGGCGGGAGCTGGCTGGCAAAGCCAGACTGAGGGTGGTAAGTCCATGCCGTTTGTAGGCAACTCCCGGATAATACCTACTAGCCCAGCACTTTAGTGCTCTCGACTTTGGCTACATACCACTGGTTGAACCGCACCAGTGGCTTCCTGAGCAACAGTCCAAGCAACAGTAGCGGCGGCACGAATGCCAGCAGCATTCCGGCGGCCCGCCAGTAATCCATGTCGTAGATGCCGGCGATGGCCGCACGCATCATCGTCACCGCATGGGTGAGCGGCAAGAACGGACTGACTTTGGCGATGAAGTCGGGCAACATCTGCACCGGGTAGGCAGCGTTCGCACCCGAAATCTGCACGATGAGCATAAGCACGCCGATTGCCTTACCCACATTGCCGAAACTCACCACCATCGTATAGGTGAAGAACGAGAACACCAGCGAGGCCAGCCATCCGGACAACATAAACAGCAGCGGATGCACGGCCTGCACGCGCAGGAACAGCAGATCGCCGCCGAGCGACACCGTGGATTGCAGCAGCGCAATCAGCGCGAACACCCCGTAATGCCCAAGGAAGAGCCGATGCGGCCGCGGATCGCCCAAGGCTTTGCGCGTCCGGCGAGACACGGTGGTTTTCAGCGTCACCACCATCAGCAGCGCGCCCACCCACAGCGGCAGCAGCGTGTAGAACGGCGCCATCGACGAACCGAAATTCGCCACCGGGAATACGGCCTTGCGCCTGAGCTGCACCGGCGCGGCCAACGTACTGGCCAGCGTTTCGGGATCATTGCCCAGCACCTCTTTGACCATGCTCATATCGCCACTGTTTAGTGCGTCGCTCAGTGTGCTGTTGAACGAAGCCAGTTCGGCACCGGCGGAACGCAGTTTGCCGGACACCTTGTCCAACGTGGTGCGAGCGTCGCTGAGCATATCGCTGGCGTCGTCGGAAGTCCTTTTCAGGTCGCCGAGCGTGGAGTCCAACTGGGTGGCGCCGGAACTCAGTATGCCGGAGGCGTCAGAGACGGTGGACGACAGGGAGTCGATCTGCGGTTTCACCGTGGCCGTGAAATCCGACTTGATATTGGCGATACTGTTCTGCGCTTGATCGGCCAGATCCTTGACCTGCGCATGCTGATCCTGCGCGTCCTGATTACCTTGGCGAATATTGGTCGCCGCCGTATTCAGCGCTTGCCGCAGCCTGTTCTGCCGTGCGATTGAACGGTCAATCGCCGTGATGATGGATGAGTCGTTGCCCAGTATGCCGGCCAACGTGTTGCGAATTTCAGTGTATTTCTCCGTCTGCTTGCCAATGGCCGTGGCTTGACGGTCCAATTCGTCGGCGGCCGTGGTGGCACCATCATTCGCGTCGGAATACAGCTTGTCTATGGAATCGGACACCGCGCCGAAACTGGAGGCGCTCGCGTCCAGTGCGCTGCTCATCGCGTCAGCGGTGGTGCCCAGGGCTCCGACCACGTCGGTGACTCCCTGCTTGGCGCTGGCGAGATCCTTGCCTCCTTGTTTGGCGGCAGAGGAAACCTGAGTGATCAGCGAGTTCGAGGTGTCGAGCAAGGCGCCGGCCGTATCGGTCAATGCGCTGTATGTGCCAAGCAAATCCGCCGTATCGTCAAGCCGTGTGGCGAAATCGGCGATATTGGCGTTGAAGGTATTCAGTTGCTCTTTGGCTTCGGGCTTGGACAGCTGATCGGCCAGCGAAGACGCGATTTCCAGCCCTGCCGAAGTGATGGTCTTGGCGAACGTGGTGTTGATTTCCGCCGCCACCTCGTCCGTGCCCTCGTTGAGCAGATTCGGTGCCAGCGCGTTCTTCTTCTCGTTGCGGTAATAGGTCAGTTCGGCATGCTGCACATCGTCGGAGAAGAAGGTCATCATGTCTTTGCTGAACGACTTCGGAATTACGATGGCCGCGTAGTATTTGCCGGATCGTGCGCCCTCGACGGCATCGGCTTTGGACGTGATCGTCCAATCGAGCTGACTGTTGGCGCGCAGCGCGTTCACCACCTGATTGCCGACCGTGACTTTCATCGGGATCAGGTCGGAACGATACCCCTCATCCACGTTCGCCACCGCGAATTTCAGGTTCTTCATATTCGAGAACGGGTCCCAGCATGCGGCCACGTTGAACCAGGTGAACAGGCCGGGAATCATCACCAAGCCGATCACGATGATGATGGAGACCACGTTGCTGGTCAGGCGTTTGATGTCGCCGGTAAACAGTTTCCACATGGTGTTCATCGTGCGTGCCTGCCTTCCTTGGTCGGCGGAATAGTGGGGATGATTGCGGTAACGGCGGCGCTCGGGTCCGCTTCTTCGTGGCGTTCGGCGGAGGTGTCGCGACGCTTGGCCTTATGCCCGTACAGCATGGCGCGGATCGACTCGTCGGAGAGGTTGCCGAGCTCGGTTTGGCGGCGGATGGAATCGCGCATGAATTCCACGACCATCAGGAAGCCCATGATGATGAGCACCCATGCCAGCCATGTGCCCATGACCACGATTTTCTCGCTGGTGGTCAGCGCAAACACGATAATGAGCGCGGCCGGCACCACAAATCCGGCGATAAGCGCACCCAGCAGCAGCCGGGGATACTGGTAGGCGAATTTGGCGGCCCGACGTTCGATGGCATGACGGTATTCGTCGCGGTCGGCCAGTGCCGCAATGGCCTGAGTGACACGGTATTCGCTGCCGGGCAGGTGCACCGGCTCGCCGATAATCATGTCGCTTTCCTTGATTTCCCGCGCGAACAGGCGGTTGAGATTGGCCAGTTTCGGCCGGGCGCCGAGGCCAAGCACAAAGGCCAGAACCGCGAAAACCAGCAATTTGCCGATATAGGCGAACCAGAGGCCGTCGTAGAAGCCGCCGATGGTTTCACGCATTGCGTCAATCGAATAGGTGAACGGCAGCAGCGGATAGATGGCGCGGAAGAACGCGGGCATCATTTCAATCGGGTACAGGCCGGAGGCGCCCGGCACCTGCAGAATGACCAGCGCCACGCACACGCCTTTGCCCACGTGCATGAACGTGGTGGAGAGGGCGAAAATCACCGACATATACACCAGTGAGGTGATGACGCAGGTGAGCAGAAACACCGGGGCGCTCGCGCATTGAATGCCGATGACAAGATCGCCGATGGCTGTGACCAGGCCTTGGACGGCGGCCAGCGTGGCCAGCAACAGGAAACGGCCGAGATAGCCTTGAGTGGGCGTGAGATCGTCGATGCCCTCGTCGTCGGTTTCGAGTTTGGGAATGACCACGAGCACGAACGCGCCCACCCACAAAGACAGGGTGGTGAACAGCGGTGCCATGCCGGAACCATAGGAGGCGACTGGGTAGACGGCCCGTTCGCTGATAACACTGGGGGAGAGCATGAAGTCGGCGATTGTGGCGGCATCCAGCTTGCCGTCGGTGTCGATCAGGGAGCTGAGTGAACTGGAGACGCTCAGGGTTTTGATGTCGGTGGCCAGCGTTTCGAGCTTGGTTTGCATGCCGGCCAGCGCCTTATCGGTGTCGCGTAGCGCGGTCACCGTGGTGGAGGCGGCTTTGTCGAGTTGGTCGAGGGTGTGCTTCGACTGATCGATGAGTGAGCCTTGCGACGTGATGCCGGTCGACAGAGTGTTGGCGGTCGAGCTGAGGGTGTTGAGGCCGGTGTTGAGCTGAGGAATGGTGCCGGAGATGATGGTGCCGCGAGCGGTATTGGCCTCGCGCACCGTGGTTTGGGTGGCGGTATTGAGATGCTGCGCCAATCCGGCGGTGTCTGTGGAGGCGTTGCCGATAGTGGTGTTCAGGCTATCGAGGTTGCCCAGTGCGCCGGCAAGCTCGCTATTGCGGCTTTCCAGTGCGGCAATGGCGGATTGCAGCGGTTCTCGATCGGTGTTCGGCAGCCCTTTGAGTTGGTCGATGATGTCGGCGTTCGCTTGGTTGATGTCTTCCGCCGTATTGATCAGTCCGTCTACCTGCTGATTGGCGGCGCTGATGGTTCCGGCTACCGTGCCCACGCTTTGGTTGGCCTGCGCTGCGGCTTGGCTCAGCAGGCTTGAGCCTTGGTCAAGCGCTTCGGACGTGGAGGTGACGAAGCCGTTCAGGCTGGTCTGGGTAGTGCCGATCAGGGTGGAGACGCCGGCCAGGCCTTTCGCGGTGTCGATGCCAAGTGTGCGCGCGTCGTCCAGCGCCTGACGTGCGGTGCGTGTCTGCTCTGGGGTATCGGTGAGTTTGGTGGTGAGTTTGGCGATGGTGCTGCGTGTGTGCTGCACATCGCCGGAGGCCTCGGCAAGGGCCGTGAGGGCCTTGGCTTTGGTGGTGTCTTCGGTGCTGATGACTTTGTCGCCAACCGTATTGATGACTTCGGTAAGTACTTTGGATACGGTGGAGACGAATGTGGAATTGACCGTGCGGTCCACAGTGGACGCGCCGACGTCGGTGACTTTGGGGGCGATGGCGCTGGCTTTTTCGTTGACGTAATACTCCAGAGTGGGCCGACTCTTGCCGCCGGTCACCACGCCGGCGAGATCGTTGGAAAAGTCTTTGGGGATGATGATGGCTGCGTATGCCTTGCCGGATTCCACCTGGTCCATGGCCTCGGCTTCGGTGACGAAGGTCCAGCCGAGCTGGTCGTTGCTTTTCATCTGCTTGACGATTTGATCGCCGAGGTTTTGCTTGCCGATGAGTGCGTTGTCGGTGCCGTCGTCATTGTTGGCGATGGCGACGGTGATGCCTTTGGTATTGCCGTACGGGTCCCAGAAGCCGACGATGTTGTACCACGAATACAGTGGTGGGATGAACACCATGCCGAACAGGATCACCCATGCGGCCGGCACCTTGAACAGGCGCAGGAAGTCGCGTTTGAGGACCTTGAAGATATTGCCCACTGATACCTCCGGAGCTTGGTGTTGCTTGGTTGCTACGTTTTCCGTAGCGATACGTTAATCGTAGCGCTACGGTTGCCGGAGATCAATGGGGTGATTGATGATGTCTTTGGCGGAATAACGCCGCTGCCCAGCGGCTTATCGTGCGTCGCTGGGCATTGTGCCTAATTTTTGTGGCTGGGGTGCTGTGTGGCTGGGGTGCTGTGGGCTGGGGTGCTGTGTGTGTTGGTGTGAGGCTGCCCTCCATGGGGCGGTAAAACCTTCATCGGGCGGTAAGTGGCCCATGGGGCGGTGAAATCCCCATGGGGCGGTGGCTTAAAATGGCTTTATTCCGCGGAATGCGGTTTTGGGCTAACCGCCCCATGGGGTAATTACCGCCTCATGAGAGAGCTACCGCCCCATGGATAAACCGTTGTATCAGCTTTCGATGGTGCCGGATTGGCCGTCGATGGCCGACTGCTCGTTCTGGCTGGATGACTGGTCGGAGCTGGAGTTGCCGGAAGTGTCAGAACCTGTGCCGGCCGTCCATCAAGTTCGGCAAAACTGCAATCGGGTGATAGTGTAAGGGGACGCTATGTGGGGAGGAAACCATGGTTGAATTCAAGGACGATGGCACGGCCACTACCCTTGGAAAGACGCGAGAGAACCGTGACGCCGAGTCCGCAGTCGTGGCCGATCTGGTGGCCGTTGAATTGGACGACGCCGGCTTGAACCTGAACGCCAAGCGATTACCGATTCTGGCGCGCATCTATGGCGCGGTCGTACTGCTGGACGGACTCGCCACATTGCCGATTATGGTGATTTCCATCCTCTATGCCGTGCGCGAGATTCTGGATGGTCATGTGCACGTCGATGCGATGAGCCTGACCTTCATCCTGTCCGCGGTCCGCGCGGTGGTGCTGGTGGTCAGCGCCGTCTGCCTGATCGTGTTCGGCGTGATGCTGCTGCGCAACCATCGCCGGTATGCCGCGCGCTGGACCTACGTGCTGATGCCGCTGACGCTGGCGGATGGCATGCTGTCACTGGCGTTGACCGGCCTCGGCCCCAACCTGCTGATGCCGCTGGTCCAGATGACCATCCTCATCGTGATCTCGGTGACCGCCGACCCCTCCCTGAGCGAGGAACGGCGCCTGCAGCGCGCGCTCAAACGCATGGACGATCGAGATGACTATGAGTCGGCGGTGGCGGCCGGCATGCTGGGACGCGACCAGTCCGGCAAAGGCTACATCGCACTGGACTTCTTCAACATCTTCTGGCTGTTCACCATCGCCTCGGTATTCGGTCTGATCATGGAGACGATCTATCACATGGCGTTGTACAACGGCGAACTTCAGGACCGTGCGGGCCTGCTGTGGGGGCCGTTCTCGCCTATCTACGGCTGCGGCGCGGTGCTGGTGACCGTATGCCTGAACCGCCTGTGGAAAGCGAACCCGTTCCTGATCTTCTGCGCCTCGGCGGTGATCGGCGGCGCGTTCGAATACTGCACGAGCTGGTTCATGGAGGCGGCCTTCGGCATCACCGCGTGGGACTACACCGGCCGATGGCTGTCGATCGACGGGCGCACCTCGGGCCTGTTCATGTTCTTCTGGGGTCTGATCGGCGTGGCGTGGGTCAAATGGCTGCTGCCGCGACTGCTCGCCCTGATTAACCGCATTCCCTGGAAGGTGCGGTATTCGCTGACCGCCGTATGCGCGGTGCTGATGGTGATCGACATCGCCTTCACGCTGATGGCCTTGGACTGCTGGTACGGGCGCATGGCCGGCCAACCGCAGAATTCACCGGTCGCGGTGTGGTTCAGTGAACGGTATGGCGATGCGTACATGGCCAACCGTTTCCAGACCATGCACATCGACCCTTCCAAGGCCGGGCGTATGTGAATGGCAAGTAATTACGCTTCGCGGGCAGAAGGTGCGTAGAGCCTAAGACAGCCCTCGTGCGTGGGTGATAAGCGGGATACACTTTCAAGCGTTGAAGGAATGATTCCCTCCGCTGATGCGCTGTTTTGTGACGCGCGTGATGACGATGGGACAATCAAACGAAAGGCAAGGCACATGGCCGAAGCTACAGCAAACATTGGTGTGATCGGACTGGCCGCGATGGGCTCCAATCTGGCGCGTAATCTGGCGCACCATGGCAATACGGTGGCGTTGTTCAACCGTCACTACTCGCGTACCGAGAAGCTCATGAACGAGCATGGCGCCGAAGGCAACTTTGTGCCGGCCGAGACGCTCGAGGAATTCGCCGCGTCCCTGAAGCGTCCGCGTACCGCCATCATCATGGTCAAGGCCGGTGCTCCGACCGACGCGACCATCGCGCAGCTAGAAGAGGTGTTCGAACCGGGCGACATCATCGTCGACGGTGGCAACTCCTTCTTCAAGGACACCATCAAGCGTGAGAAGGAAGTACGTGCTAAGGGCTTCCACTTCGTGGGCTGCGGCGTGTCCGGCGGCGAGGAGGGCGCGCTCAACGGCCCGTCCCTGATGCCCGGCGGCACCGTGGAATCCTGGAAGACCCTGGGGCCGATTCTGGAATCCATCGCCGCCAAGGTGAACGGCGAACCGTGCGTGACCCACATCGGCACCGATGGCGCCGGCCACTTTGTCAAGATGGTGCACAACGGCATCGAGTATGCGGATATGCAGGTGATTGGTGAGGCGTATGACATTCTGCGCCGTGGACTCGGCATGGATGCCGAGGAGATCGGCGACGTGTTCGAGGAGTGGAACAAGGGCGATCTCGACTCCTACCTGATCGAGATCACCGCCCAGATCCTGCACCATAAGGATGCCGAGACCGGCAAGCCGTTCGTGGACATGGTCGTGGATCATGCCGGCATGAAGGGTACTGGTACGTGGACCGTGCAGACTGGTCTGGAATTTGGTTCTCCTGTGGCTGCCATCGGTGAAGCCGTGTTCGCTCGTGCACTGTCTTCGCACGGTGAGCTGCGTGAAGACGCTCAGAAGGAAGGTCTGGCTGGCCCGAACAAGACCATCGATCTGGCCGGAGAAGACGAGGCCGCGTTCGTCGATGACGTGCGCAAGGCCCTGTTCGCTTCCAAGGTCGTGGCCTATGCTCAGGGCCTGAACGAGATTCAGGACGGTGCCAAGGAATACGGCTGGGATATCAACCTGTCCGAAGTGGCCCGCATTTGGCGTGGCGGCTGCATTATTCGCGCCCAGTTCCTGCTCGACCGCATCACCGAGGCCTTCAAGGGCGATAACCCGCCGGCTTCCCTGCTGTTCGATCCGTACTTCGAGAAGATCATCGGCGAATCGCAGGACGCATGGCGTCGCGTGATCGTTCGCGCGGTGGAGGCCGGCATACCGACCCCGGTGTTCTCCAGCTCCCTGGCTTACTACGATGGTCTGCGCTCCAAGCGTCTGCCCACCGCTCTGACCCAGTCCCAGCGTGACCTCTTCGGTGCCCACACCTACGGCCGCGTCGACAAGCCCGGCGTGTTCCACACGCTGTGGGCTGAAGAAGGCAAGCCTGAAATCGAGGCGTAGCCTCGTGATTTCAGGCTTAGGACAGCCCTGTGGGCTGTCCGGCCTTCTTCAGGCTCGGCGATAGCCGAGCTGAGAAAACAGCAAGCCTGAGATCGAGGCGTAGCCATAGACGAATTAAGCCCCCTCATCAGAGGGGGCTTAATTCACTCACAATGCGGTGACGGTTTCTTCGGTGGAGAACCAGGTGAACTCGTCCACTCCGTTGGCGTAGGAGGACGGGTAATCCGGGTTGTTGGGCTGCTCGAAGACATGGGCCAGCGATTCGGCTTTGCCGGCACCGGCGGCGAAGAACCACGTATGGCGTGAACGTGCGATGAGCGGCGCGGTCAATGAAACACGCAGCGGCGGCATCTTGGGGGAGTGGTTCACACCCACGGTGAGCCTATCGGTAACCTTGACCTCATCATGACCAGGGAACAGCGACGCATAGTGACCGTCCGGTCCCATGCCGAGAATCATCAGATCGATTACCGGTTCCGGACCAAGCTCACGGATGAGTTCGGCCCCATAATCGCGGGCGGCGGCGTCCAGCAATGCATCATTCGCGGCATCGGCGGCGGCGCGAACGGAATCGTCGGCGCTGTCGGCATCGGACATAACATCGGCGATCTCGTCGGCGGAACGAACGTCGGCCGCCATCTCATGGATATTTGATTCCGGCAGCTTGCCGTTGGCCACGAGCTGGTCAAGCAGCAGGCGACGGGCCTCCAAAGCATTGCGATCGGTGTCGTAAGCCGGCACAAAACGTTCGTCGCTCCACCAGAAATGCACGCGCGACCAATCAATCGCATCAGCCAGCGGATCGCTCAGTACCAAGCCCAACGGCTGCGCGGCCGAACCGCCAGACAGCGCCACATCCACGCGCGTGCGGTGCGTGCCATCCGGCAGTCGCTCGGCGAGCAAATCGAGTAGCGCCAAGACAAAACGTTGCGCGCCAGCCTGAATCATCAGATCTTTATTCGGATACACAATGAGTTTTCGAGTTGCCATGTATGGTCCTTATATGGGGTATGTGTCGTACTTTGCAATGTGGATTGTGTTGTCAGTTGACAACGCATAATACGGGTGGCATGCCGGGAATCCAGCCATTTGCAGCAATGAAATGTGTTGTCAGTTGACAACACAATGTACATTGTGCGACATCGCATATGTCACTTTATTACTCCGCGGTCATGAGCTTCGGCATCGCATGAGGTAGGAAACGATGAGCAACGGCGTTGGCATGGCTCGACCACAATTGCCGAACTCATGCCAACGCCGCTGTGGCAACGGTTCTACCGACTTCAGTGACGAATCAGATCCCAGCCTTCGTTGATGACCTCGGCGTAGATCTCATCGGGATCGATGCGGCGCAGTTCCTCGGTCAGACAGTCCTCGATGGTGCGCATCGGCACGGACACTTCTTGCGGAGTCTGGCCGGGCATCGAGATCAGCGCTTGGTCCTCATACGGGCGTTCCAGCGAGATCACACCGTCCTCACGGGTCAGGTACACGCCGGTCACAGCCTCGGCATCGGGTACGAATTCGGTTTCGACTGGCACTCCGAGCTTGAGGTGCAGCCATGCGCACAGCAGTTCCAGCGGCAGGAAGTCGGCCTTGCCGGTCACCTTCACGGCGGTGATGGGCAGGTGCGGTGGCTGGTCGAGCATCGAGGCAAGCATCGCGCGCCAGACGGTCAGTCTGGTCCACGACAAGTCGATGTCTTCCGGCGTCCAATTGCGGCGCAGACGTTCGATCGTGGCCTCAGGGTTGTTGGAATGCAACGCATCGGTGATGCGGCTTCGGGCCATCGCCCCCATCAGATCCTTGGCTGGGTTCGACGGCGGCGTGGTCGGCCACCACGCCACTACGGGCGCGTCCGGCACGAGCAGCGGGATGACCAGCGTATCCGGATGGTTGATCAGGCCGCCGCGCGGGCGCAGGATGATGATCTCTCCCGCGCCGGCGTCCGCGCCGAACCGCACCTGGGCGTTCAGGTTGGAGCCGCTCGGGGCGTTCGGCCCATCGGTCAGGTCGACGTCCGGATTGTCGCGATCCGCGCTCACCTCGGCGGCCGCTTCGGCCGCGTCCAGCTCGCCATCGGCGGACCGGGCGACGGGATCGGTGTCCGGCACCACGGCGATCACGCGGCACGGATGCTCGCGGCTGGCCGAATTCGCGATCTCCAGCGCATGCTCCAGATCGGCGTCCTCGGTGGCGATCAGCAGCGTCAGTACGCGGCCGGTCGCCGATTCGCCGCGCTCCTCATGCAGTTGTTCGATCTTGTGCGCGATTTCGCGGGTGCGGGTATTCGGCATGTCGATGATCATGGCATCCTCCAATGGCGTCCGTCGCGTGCCAGCATGTCGTCGGCTTGGGTTGGGCCCCATGTGCCGGAGCGATAGGCTTGCGGCTGGCCGAGCGTGGACCAGAATCGTTCAATCGGGTCGAGAATCTCCCAGCTGAGGTTCACCTCTTCGGTGGTGGGGAACAGCGGCGGGTCGCCGAGCAGCACGTCCAGAATCAGTCGTTCGTAGGCTTCCGGCGAGTTCTCGGTGAAGGAGCGACCATAGCTGAAGTCCATGTTCACGTCTCGGACCTCCATGGTGGAGCCGCCCGGCACCTTGGCGCCGAAACGCATGGTGACGCCCTCGTCGGGCTGAACGCGAATCACGATGGCGTTCTTGCCGAGTTCGCGCACGGCGGTCTGTTCGAACGGCAGGTGCGGGGCGCGTTTGAACATCACGGCGATCTCGGTGACACGCTTACCCAGACGCTTGCCGCAACGCAGGTAGAACGGCACGCCGGCCCAGCGGCGGGTGTCGATGTCAAGGCGGATGGCGGCGTACGTTTCAGTGGTGCTCTTGGGGTCGATGCCTTTTTCTTCCAAGTAGCCGACCACTTCGTGCGAGCCCTGCCAGCCCTTGGCGTACTGGCCGCGCGCGGTGTTGGCGGCAAGATCCTTGGGTAGACGCACGGCGGAAAGCACCTTGGTCTTCTCGGCGGTCAGATCCTTGGCGGTGAAGCTCACCGGCTCCTCCATGGCGGTCAGGGCCATGAGCTGCAGCAGGTGGTTCTGGATCACGTCGCGCGCCGCGCCGATGCCGTCATAATATCCGGCGCGTCCTCCGATGCCGATGTCCTCGGCCATCGTGATCTGCACATGATCCACGTAGTTGGCGTTCCAGATCGGCTCGTACATGGCGTTGGCGAAGCGCAGGGCCAGCAGGTTCTGCACGGTCTCCTTGCCGAGGTAGTGGTCGATGCGGAACACGGAACTCGGGTCGAACACCTCGGACACCACGCTGTCGAGTTCCTTGGCGCTGGCCAGATCATGGCCGAACGGCTTCTCGATGATCACGCGGCGCCACGCTCCCTCGGACGAGCGCGACAGGCCGGAGGCGGCCAGCTGCTTGGCAACCTGCGGGAAAGCCCGCGGCGGCACCGACATGTAGAAGGCATGGTTACCCTGCGTGCCACGATCGCGGTCAAGCTCCTGCACGGTGGCGCTCAGACGCTCGAACGCCTCCTGATCGTCGAACGTACCCTGAACGAAGCGGATTCCGGCGGCCAGATTGCGCCAAGTCGACTCCTTGAACGGCGTACGGCAATGCGCCTGGATAGCGGCCTTGACGAATTCGATGAACCGTTCCTGTGTCCAGTCTCGGCGGGCGAAGCCGGTCAGACCGAAGCTCGGCGGCAGCAGGCCACGGTTCGCCAGGTCGTAGACGGCCGGCAGCAGTTTCTTCTGCGCCAAGTCACCCGTGACGCCGAAAATGACAAGGCTGCACGGGCCGGCGATGCGGGGCAGTCTGAGATCGCGCGAGTCGCGCAGTGGATTGCTCCAGTTGGGGGATTCACTCATATGGCCAAGGGTAGTCGTTCATGGCCGTGCATGGCCAGAGGGCGCGTGCGATGTGGGCGTGATATGGGCCATACGCGCGGACGGGCCGACGGTCGTCGCGGCAAATCGCCGATTTGGTTTGTCGGATGAGCGCGTGTATCCTAGTAGAGTTGCCCCTCTAGCTCAACGGTTAGAGCAGCGTCCTTTTAAGTCGTGGGTTGTGGGTTCGAATCCCACGGGGGGCACCGAAAACCCTTGGAAACACTGAGTTCCAAGGGTTTTGTTTTACCCGGCGATATGGTTTCCAGACGCAATTAGACACAATGACCGCACTACCTATGCCCTCCGTTGGGCTGTAGCCGTCAGGCAAAAACCTGTCTAACCGCTAGTATCGAAACCCTTGGCGGATTACATAATCGGAGGGATGGTTCGATGGCCACGGCATGGGGCGACGAGAGCGTTCGCAAGTCGAACGTGCCCGAGTCCATGTATCTCATGGGGGCGTGCGTCTGCGACCTCGACGAGGATTTCACCCGCTCCCGGCTCAATACCGTCAAACCCAGAGACGCAAGCAAGCTCCATTGGCGGGACATGCAGCCCAAGCTGCGATTCAAAGCCATCGACGCCATCTCCGGCCTCGGGCTCACTCACGTCATCGTCGCGGCGATTCCCCTAGGCGATTGGAACACTGCCGAACGTGCGAGAAGGAAGTGCCTGGAAACCCTGCTGCCGGTGCTGGAACGCGAGTATTCGGTTGATCGCCTCGTGCTGGAGCGGCGCGACAAGGCCCAGGACGCCAGGGACATCCGTTTCATCGACGCGTTGAGAAGCCGGCGCTTCATCGACTCCATCCGGGTCGATCTCGTGGCAGGTGCCGCCGACGCCAGGCTGTGGCTGCCCGACCAGCTGCTCGGCTCCTACGGCGACTGGCGGGCCGGCGAGCACCAATATGATGGATTCCTTGCCTCCGTGCGCGCCATCGTTATCAGCGCCGGGTGAACGTCTTTGAAAGGCGTTACACTGTAACCAAGCCAACCCCGCTGGGGAAATGGAAGTGAGAGCCGGACGCCCCGAGTATCTTGGGGGCCGGCTCTTGCGTTACTTGCCGCCGTTCGTTGCCTGTCTCCCGATTCAGCCCACGGGCGCGGCGAGCTTGCGGCGCATGTATTCGCTGCGGCTGATGTGGTAGCATCTGGCCGTTTCGGTCAGCTCGTCGACTTGGGCACGCGGATGCTGACGCTGATCATCTCCTCGTCCGGCTGGTCAAGATGCAGCCCATAGTGGACGCGCCCGGTCAGGCCGTCGGGCTCGGTCTCCGACTCGGCCATCCTCTCGTCACGCTCCACCTGCTCCTCGGTCATGCCGAACTTCGCCAGCAGTTCCCTGTCGCGTTCGACGCCACGCGGATCTCGCGGACCTCAAGGAGGTCATACACCTGGTGCTCGCGGATACGTGCACCGCAAGGGAAATGCTGCGGCGTCGGCATCGGGCTCATATGCTGACCGGCGACCTGGCGGGCGTTATGGAATGCCACATCGGCAACGCCGGTGACTGGCTCGCGATCTGGATGCGCGACGACGGAATTGCCGTGTTCATGCGCACGGGCGGCCACGACGAGCTCTTCGGAAGAAGATAACCAGGCCTTCTGAGCGGACATCAGACTCGAATGAGTTGATCAGGCCTTCACACAGCCGGAACGATTCGATGACTTCATTCCTTGATCCCGTCCTCGCCATACCGGTTTGGACAAATCGACATTGCAAGTCATGACGTCCGGAACGACATTTCTGCCACCGAACAAGGGATTCTTTCAACAATATGTTTGGATTCGCACGTAATTCATCAACGAGATGAATGACGGGTTAACGGACAGCGCCAAAACCATATAAGTGACAACGGCGAGTTACAGCCGGTGGATTTCGTCGTAGCAGACAGTTCACAATTCCTTCTGCCGGCAACACTGCTGACAGAAGGAATTCAACGAAGACAGATGAAATGTCTTTCATCACTGGGAATACGGTTGAGGTCATGTCTTGGAGCAGAGAAGAAGGTGTCCGATGAGCATGGACGAATGCGGTGAGACACCCCTGATGCGTCAACGGGAATACCGGTATTGGTTCCTGTGCGACACCTCGTCGCAAATCGGCGTCGTGGTCGGCGGCTTCGCATTCACACTTCTCGGCTACACGGTCACCCATAATTATGTGCTGAGCGGCCTGGCAGGCACGCTCAATTCGCTGGTGACGGCATTCATGGTCATCCCCGGCGGCATCATCTCCGACTATCACGACCGTAGGCGCCTGATCATTCTATCCGGGGCATTCGCCGCCGCGCTTGACGCCGCGCTGGCACTGACGCTGTTGGCGGGACGCATGTCAGCTCCCCTGCTTTTCGTGTTCGTGACGGCCAACGGCGCGCTGTCGGGGTTGTTCTCCAACACGACCAACGTCGCACTCCCGCAGGTCGTGGAGAAAAACCAGCTGGCCGACGCGACCGCGGCGAACCAGTCGCGCGATGCGGTATTGCAACTCGCCGCTTCACCGTTGGCCGGTCTGCTGTACGGCGTGAGCGCCGCGCTTCCCCTCGCCGTGGCCTGCGCGTCTCGCGCCCTGCAATCCGTATTCGGCATGGCATTGCGCTGCGACCTGCGTCCCCACCCTCGGAACCATGGAGAGGACGGTGGGCCGGCCGTCCTCCGGGACGGTCTCGAGGGGGCGCGCTGGTACGCGCGCAACGGGCGGGCCCGTCTCATACTGCTGCTGATCGTCGTCCAGGTTATGGTACTAAGCATGTGCGGGACGGTCGTGGTCCTGTACCAGCAGTCGCTCGGCACGACGTCTCTGATGCTGGGCGTGATACAGACGTTCCAGGGAGTCGGCATGCTTCTAGGCGGCGTCATCGGCATGAGGCTCGTCCGCGAGCTCGCCGGACGGACGGTGTTCGTATTGACGTCGCTTGCATTCGTCACCAGCTTCTCGCTGATGTCGCTCACCGCGTCACCATGGATACTTGCGCTGCTGGGTTTTTGCGCCTCGGTGCCCCTCATCCCGCTCAATTCCATGATTGAGACCTACCTCATGCTACTGATTCCGATCAGCCTGCGAGGGCGTGTCGGAGCAGTCAACGTGCTGTTCATGTCCGTCGCGCAGAGCGTGTCCTCAGTCGCTGCCGGTACTCTGCTGCATATTGTGGGATACCGGGGCGCCCTGCTGCTCCCGCTGGCGATAATGTTCGTGGTGAGCATGATGGCATGCTCGACGCCTGCGATCGGTGGCATGCCCGGACTGTCGCGTATGGACAGCCTCGAGACGCTGTCGTGATCCCGGCGCATCCCGCGAATCGAGAGGAGATGTGGAATGCCTTCATCCGAGCATGCCGACGGGCCGGCCGCCGTGGTGGTCCTCGACAACGACCCATTCGCGGCCCGCGCCCTTGCGGCCGTCCTGTCCCACGATCCCCGTCATTTCCGTGTGATGTGGTGGTGCTCGTCCGCTCCTGAGGCCATCCAGCGTTGCCTCCATGCCCGTGAGCTTCCCCAGGTGCTGGTCTGCGACATCGCACTGTCCGGGATGACGGGGATGGATGTCTGCGCCACGATCCGGAAGGCGGGGTCCCGCATCGGGGTCGTGTTGGTGACGGCCTACGACCCTAAAGAATACGTGGCGGACGCCGTTTCCGTCGGAGCGCAGGCCGTGCTGGGCAAAGACGAGGCCATGCACGGTTTGATGGAGGCCGTTCAGAAGGCGGCCGCCGGTAGGGGCGTGTGCGGATGCCCCGACGTGTCCGCCGCGGCGGGTCCAGGACGGAATGAAGGCGGTCCGAGGGTCGTTCCGCGTCTGTCGGAAAGAGAGAGGGCCGTCATGAGGTTCTTCGCAAAGGGCATGAAGGCGGACGACATCGCGGAACGTCTGGACCTGAGCCGCAACACCGTGATGACGTACAGCCACCGCGCGCTGCGCAAGCTGCATGCGGAGAATCGGGAGGAGGCGATGGAGAAATGCGGCCGGTACGATCTGTTCAAGTGAGGCAGACGACTCGCTCCCTCCGGTCCGAACCCACGTCCGCAGGGAGTCGCGGAGGGACGATCGATCCCGTGCGCGTCGGCCTGACGGCGCTGTACATGGTGTTGATGTTCGTGACCGTATACGCGGAGACGTCGATAGCGTGCGATGACCGTTTCCTGGTCTGGCACGCGGCGTTCATCGCATACGAGACGCTGGCACTGTGCGCCGCCGCGCTGTGGCCGGATTCCGGTTCCTGGATGGTGGTCGGCATTTGGACGGTCAGCACGCTGACGAGCATGCCCACGACGTTCCCGGTCTCCGCGCCCTTCGCCGTGGCGGTCCTCGGCGGATGCGGGCTCGGACGGGGCCTGCTCGCGGCGAGCGTGTGCGTGCTGTCCCGCATGCTCAGCTTCGCGCTGCGCATCGAACCCTGGCCGGGTATGCCCGGAGCGGCCGTTCTGTGTCTCGTGTTCTTCTTGGCGGCGTTCCTCGGGGCGCTGGCCAACGCGCAATACATACGGATGCGGGAACGGGAACGGGAACGGATGCGGGAACGCGACCAGGCGGTCATCGACAGACTGCATGACCGCGTCTGCAATTCGCTGTCCTTCCTGATTAACGCCTTGGAAGACCGGGCGGCGTCCGGGCTGTCAGGCGGGGACGGATTGCCCGACGACGAGATGCGGCGGATTCTGCAAGAAGCGCTGCGTGACTCGCGCGCGGCCATCACACTGGTCAGGACCCGGGAGGACGCTCCATCGGGCAGCCCCGGACACAGCGAATCGTTCACCTCACTTGCCGAGACGCATGCGAGACGACTGCGCATGGCAGGAATCAGAGGGGACGTCTTCGTCGACCCGTCCGTCGACCTGCTACTCGACGAGGAGACGATGCGAGACGCGGTCTCCTTCCTAACGGAGCTTTTCGGCAACATCGGCAAATACGCCGACCCGGACGCCGGCTATGTGATGAGCGTGGGCGTGCACGCGGACGGATTGCATATCGATGAAAGCAACCTCGTACGGACTGCGGGCCCGGACGATGACGGGCTGCTTTCCAACGGCGACGGGCTGCGCCGGTACCGGAGGATCATCGAGGCCCGCGGGGGACAACTGGCGGCGGGCGCGGACGACGGCATATGGTCCGTGCAGAGCCTATGGCCGCTACGACGGTCCACGTCATGAACGATACGGTGCCGGGACCCGCGACGACGGACAAGCGCCGACGCACGACCGGCGGACGGTGACGAGACCGGACGCCCCGAGTATCTTGGGGGCCGGCTCTTGCGTTACTTGCCGCCGTTCGTTGCCTGTCTCCCGATTCAGCCCACGGGTGCGGCGAGCTTGCGGCGCATGTATTCGCTGCGGCTGATGTGGTAGCGCCTGGCCGTTTCGGTCAGCTCGTCGAGCGTGGACTTGGGCACGCGGATGCTGACGCTGATCATCTCCTCGTCCGTCTGGTCAAGATGCAGCCCATAGTGGACGCGCCCGGTCAGCCCGTCGGGCTCGGTCTCCGACTCGGCCATCTTCTCGTCACGCTCCACCTGCTCCTCGGTCATGCCGAACTTCGCCAGCAGCGCCTTGTCGCGTTCGTTCAAATCGCTCATTGCCGCCTCCTCAAGTGGTCGATTTCGTTCATGAACTTCTTGGTCGGCGGCCAATGGGAGCCGGCAGACCAAGCTCCAAGGGCATCGTCATGAGAGCGGGGCGCGTCGGCCGCGTCGCCTGCCGACCAGTCCGGCTCCTACCATGGTGTTCCATGTCATGCACCACGATCCTTGTCGGCAAAAACGCAAGCTACGACGGCTCCACCATCATCGCCCGCGACGATGATTCCGGTTCCGGTCGTTACGATCCCAAACGATTCATCGCAGTCGCCCCCGCCGATCAGCCGCGCCACTACCGCAGCGTGCTGAGCCATGTCGAAATCGACCTGCCGGACGATCCTTGCCGGTACACCATCGCCCCCAACGTTCTGAACAATCGCGGCATTCTGGCCGAAGCCGGCGCCAACGAACACAACGTGGCGATGAGCGCGACCGAAACCATCGCCGTCAACGAGCGCGTGCTCGGCGCGGATCCGATGGTCGAGCTCAAGCCGGCCCACGGCGAGCCCGGCGACGTCGACCATCGCGACGAACGGCCGGGCGGCATCGGCGAGGAAGACATCATCACCCTCGTGCTGCCATACGTCGCCACCGCGCGCGAGGGCGTCATCCGCCTGGGCGAACTGCTCGAAACCTACGGCACGTACGAGTCGAACGGCGTGATCATCTCCGACGTGGACGAAATCTGGTACGTCGAGACCATCGGCGGGCATCATTGGATCGCCCGCCGGGTTCCCGACGACTGCTACGCCACGATCCCCAACCAGCTCGGCATCGACGATTTCGATCTCGCCGACGCGTTCGGCGAACGGCGCGAATATCTGTGCAGCGCCGATCTGCGCGAGTTCATGGCCGCGCATCATCTCGACCGCACCATGGACGCCGCGCCGGGCCATTTCAACCCGCGCAAGGCGTTCGGCACGGCGACGCCGAAGGATCACATCTACAACACGCCCCGCGCCTGGTACATGCAGCGCCACCTCAACCCCAGCGAGGATTGGGATTCGCCGGCCGCCCGCCACACGCCGGAGTCCGACGACATTCCCTGGTGCCGCGTGCCGGAAGCCAAGATAAGCCTCGAAGACGTCGATTTCCTGCTGTCCTCGCATTTCGAAGGCACGCCATATGATCCGTACGGCACGGCAGGCACGGCGGAAAGCCGTCATCGTTACCGTCCGATCGGCATCAACCGCACCGGGCATATGGTGGCGATTCAGGTGCGCCCGTATGCGCCGGCCGTCAACCGCACGGTGATGTGGGTGTCGTTCGGTTCCGGCCCGTTCACCGCCGCGGCGCCGTTCTACGCGAACGTCAACGATACGCCCGCCTACCTGCGCGACACCACGCCGGAAGTCTCGACCGGCAACCTGTACTGGGCGAACCGTCTGATCGCCGCGCTCGCCGACGCGCATTTCTACGAAACCAGCAATGCGATCGAAGGATTTGCGGAATCGGCCCGCGCGTACGGCCATCGTCTGGTGGAACGTACCGATGCCGAATTGCGTGAGATGACCGCGCAAACGAGCGCGTCTGAATCGCAAGAGAGTGCAGGAGCCGCGGAGATTACGGAAAACGCCAGTATTGCAACCATCGCCAGACTGCAGCAGTCCAACGAGGAAATGGCGGAATACTTGCGCACTCACGTTACGAAACTGCTCAACGACGTGCTCTACACGTCCAGCAACCTCATGCACAACAGTTTCGCCATGTCCGACCGCTGGAACTGAGCATAAAGCCCCGAAATCCGGCAAAACCCGTCCCAATGAGCCAGGTTTCCGCGCTCGGGGAGGTTCCGCATGAACGTAGGCTGTTGGAAGCGTCAGTGCTGCTTCCAACAGCCTCACGACTGCATCCTCACCCCCGTACGTCAGTTCTGCCATATATAAGGCAGATAGTGCCATTCAGACCGTCGATTGACCATCAAATCGTCGGAAATCGCGATCAGTTGAACCCGACGACGTGTTCCGCCACGAAATATCCCTTGCGAATCACGAAACGACCGATCGACCCGCGCAAGTTCAGCGCGCGAGACATGGCTTTCTTGCGCACATCCTTGTAAATAGTGGGGGAGTGCGCCTTGATGTCGTCCCACATATCCTTTTTCTTCTCATAATTTTCCGGATCGCGAGACAAAATCATGAACACACTTGCCACGGAACTTTCAATCGCCAGGAAGTGGATCATATAACGGTACAGGCCGTCCGGCACCGTGTCGCGTTCCGGGGTGGCACGCACCATGCACTGGTTGACGAGGCGTAGCTGGTCGACGCGGCGGATCATCACATCGGTCTGCACGCTTTGCCCGTCGCGCCCGATGAAATAGTGGTAGAACGGCGTATCCAAATACTTCATGGTCTTCACCCACGGGAACGGCTGGTACGCGTAAATGAAGTCCACGTAGAACGTGTGCTCCGGCAGCTGCATGCCGGACTCTCGCACCACGGCGGTGCGGTACGTCAGCGCGTGCATGAGAATGTATTCAGCCAAGCCGAAATGCCCAAGATCGTTCCAGGTCAGGCGCGCGCCGGCCTTCATGGCATGGCGGAAGTTCACCACATGCTTGTTGCGTTTGCCAACCTTGTCATACACATAATTGGTGACGAGCATGTCGATCGGCTCGGTGGAATCGGCCTCTTCGCGCAGCACGGCCATGACCTGTTCGAGCGATTCGGGGTCCACCCAATCATCCGCGTCCACAACCTTCACATACATGCCGTTCGCCGCCGCGATGCCGGTGTTGACCGCGCCGCCGTGGCCCTTGTTCTCCTGGTGGATGGCGCGCACGATGCCTGGATAGCGGGCCTCGAATTTCTGTGCCATTTCCAGCGTGCCGTCTTTCGATCCGTCGTCGACGACCAGCACTTCGATGTCGTCGGTGTTCGTCGCCGAAAGCAGCGAGCTTACGCAGCGATCGAGATAGGATTCCATATTGTATGCGGGGATCACAAAGGTGAGCGTCTTTGCCGTGCGGGCCATGAAAGTCTTTCGTCCTCACATATTCAGTCGTTGCGTTCAGTTTCCTGTTCAAACCGTAGCACTTCGTCTCCCGGCCCGGCGGGGCGGTGTGCGGTCTGCGCCGCCGAACCCGTGCCCCGAGATTCCGGATCCTCGCCGGTACCCTGACCGGGATCCGTCCGGACTTCATTCGACCGGCCCTGGTCGGCGCCGTCGGAATCGGCCAGGTGTTTGGCCCGGCGCCTGGCCTCCTTGCGTGCCTTGTCACCTTCGAAGAGCAGTTGGGGTTTGGAGTCGAGCCGGCTCAGCCCATGCCATGCCAGATCCACGATATATGCGGCCAACTGCTCCTTGTTCACCTTCGGGCGGTCCGCCCAGTATTGGCCGGTGAACACGGTCATGCCCACCAGCATCTGCGCATAGTACGGCACGCCTTTGGTGGAGAGTTTCTGCCGTTTGAACGTTTCGGAAAGGATGTCTTCGACGCGCACGGCGATGTCTCCCAGCAGTGAGCTGAACGAGCCGGACGGTTCGGTGCTGGGCGAGTCGCGCGCCAGTACCTGGAATCCCTCGGCGTCCTCTTCGATATAGGTGAGCAGTGCGAGTGCGGTGCGTTCCACGATCTGGCGTGGGTGCACGGTCGGATCATCCAACGCGCTGGTGAGCGTGCCGGTCAACGCGCGCATTTCGCGGTCCACCACCACGGCGTACAGGCCCTCCTTGCCTCCGAAATGCTCGTAGACGATGGGTTTCGACACTTTTGCGGTGGCGGCGATCTCCTCCACGCTCACTGCTTCAAAACCCTTCGACGCGAACAGCGAACGACCGATTTCGATGAGCTGCTCGCGCCGCTGATACGACGTCATTCTGGATGTATTGGCCATGCTGTCCAGTTTTTCACGCCCCGTGGATAGCTCCTTGACCGTCCGCCTCCACGTATCGTCCGATTCTGGTGAATCGGGCATGTGTGTCATATTGACAATGCTTCATTGCAGCTTTAATATATTCAATAAATAATAAATTTTATTAAAGGGGGTGATGTGGACCGTCTACCAGAATGGTTGGCCAACCTTGCGGAGGAGGATTTGGCCTTCATCAAGAACTTCGTGCTATCGTCAGGATCTCTGAAGCAAATGTCCCAGCTGTATCAAGTCTCCTACCCGACCATGAGGATCCGGCTTGACAGGCTTATCGAAAAAATACGGTTGAACGACAACGAGACGGAGGATCCATTCATCCTCTTGGTGAAGAGTCTCGCCATTGACGATAGATACGACGTCGACACGGCTCGAATACTCATAGACGAGTACAGAAAGAGAAAGGATGAATCATGAGCTGGACATGGATCGCAGTATTGATCGTATCATTGATTAAGATCCTAGGCGTAATCGCCGTATTCGTTCTGGTCTTCCTCATCGCGAGGAGTCTGATTCGCTACGCAAATTCCCTAAAGAAAGGAAGCGGTCCTTCAAAGCAGACAGCGGAAGACAAAAGAATCACTCTTCATGATCTATAAAAACGTCACCAGATGTATCGAAGTCAAGATCGCATTATCGATGCCTTGCATGGCAGAGCACCTTATCCCCCTGGCGAATCGGACATTCGTGGTGCGTCCGCGGGGCGGAGCCGGTGTGTCCGTTGCGCTTCTTAGGCTGGAGCCATGGATACGAATGTGATTATTGCGATTGTCGCCGTCGCCGTCATCGCGGCAATTCTGGTGATCGGCGGATGGTGGTTCGGCAAGAGCCGCAAGGCTGCCGTGGCCAAGTCCACCGAAGCCGCGAAAGCCAAGGCCGACGCCCGTCTTGCTGCGGAAGCGGAGTCGGCCGCATCTGATTCTTCCACGGTGAAGCCGTCCGTTGATTCCAATGTTGATGCAGCTGAAAAAGCTCCGGCTGAAAGTCAGCAGAAGTCCTCAGCTCAAGCTTCCTCTTCCGAAACGGCGGCTCCTGCACCAGCCACCGAAGCCAAGCCCGAACCGGTTCATGACACCCCCGAATCCGCCGGCACACGCATGCAGCGTCTTAAGGCGCGGCTGTCGAAATCCGGCAATCCGTTCGGCAAGGCCCTGTTCAACATTCTTGCGAAGGATCAGCTCTCCGAAGCCGATTGGGAAGACGTCGAAGACACCCTTCTGCTCGCCGATGTTGGCGCGGAAGCCAGCGAACAGCTCGTCGAGGAACTACGCAACGACGCCCGAATCGCAGGCCAGTCCGATCCGGCCGAAGTGCGCGCGGCGCTGAAAGACAAACTGCTCAAGCTCGTCGGTACTGACATCGACCGCCGGCTCAACGCCGACAAGGACGGCGCGAACAAGCCGAGCGTTGTCATCATGGTCGGTGTGAACGGCACCGGCAAAACCACCACCGCGGGCAAGCTTTCCCGCCTGCTTGTTTCCGAAGGCAAGCAGGTCATGATGGGCGCGGCCGACACCTTCCGCGCTGCCGCCGCCGACCAGCTCGAAACCTGGGGCGCACGCGTCAACGTGCCCGTCGTCCGCTCCGACAAGGACGGTGCCGACCCGGCATCCGTCGCCTTCGAGGCATCCGCCAAGGCCAAGGAAGCGAACGCGGACGTGCTCATCATCGACACCGCCGGCCGACTGCAGAACAAGTCGAACCTGATGGACGAGCTCGGCAAGATCCGCCGCGTCACCGAAAAGAACCTGCCGGTGGACGAGGTGCTGCTCGTGCTCGACGCCACCACCGGCCAAAACGGCATGGCCCAGGCCAAGGTGTTCGCCGAAGCCATCGGCATTACCGGTGTGGTGCTCTCCAAGCTTGACGGTTCCGCCAAGGGCGGCATCGTGATCAGCGTGCAGAAGGAGCTCGGCGTGCCGGTCAAGCTCGTCGGTCTTGGCGAAGGTCCGGACGATTTGGCACCGTTCGATCCCGAAGGTTTCGTGGACGGCATTCTCGCGTAAGCCAACGTCCACGTTGTGAGAGCGCAAAACGCACGACTTACCTATAAACCAAGCCCCGAATCATGCTCGAAACATGGTCGGGGCTTCGTCATATCCGTTGGAATCGCGCCAAAATTTCCTCGAGCGGTCGCACGTACGCTTCCAGCCACGCTTAACAATCGCGTAACTTGGCGTAACGAAACCAAAACGAGACCGGTTTTAACTGACAAACTGTTAGCCCCCATAAGGGGGACGGTATTGTAGAGACAAATAAGACGCCGGCCGCACAAAGCCCCCGGTGCCATGAACGAAAGAGAGGGAGGTAGACATGGGAGCGATTGATTCCGGTAACACCGCATGGATTCTGACATCCGCGTCCTTGGTTTTCCTCATGACGCCTGGTGTGGCGTTCTTCTACGGTGGTATGGTTCGCGCCAAGGCCGTACTGAACATGCTGATGCTTGAGGCGGCCGCGCTGTCGGTCACTATGATTATCTGGACTTTGTGGGGTTGGTCCATCGCATACGCCGGTTCCGACATCGGAGGCATCTTCGGCGACCCGGCCAGCGGCTTCCTGCTGAAGGACTCCATGGTCGCGCAGGACGGCGTGTTCACCGCCACCGGTCTGAACGGCAACAACTACCCGGTTTCTGTGGACGTCGCCTTCCAGGTCGCCTTCGCGATGATTACCGTAGGCCTGATCTGTGGCGCCATCGCCGAGCGTGTGAAGTACAGCACCTGGATGATCTTCGTGGCGCTGTGGGTTACCTTCGACTACGCTCCTATGGCCCACATGGTCTGGAACGGTGGTCTGCTGTCTGCTGACGGCGCCATCTCCAAGGCCATCGGCGCGGCCGCCCACGATTTCGCAGGTGGTACCGTGGTGCACATCAACGCCGCAGTCGCCGCCCTGATTATCGTGCTCATCATCGGCAAGCGTAAGGGCTTCGGCACTCAGCCGTTCCGCCCGCACAACGTGCCGTTCGTGATGCTCGGCGCCTTCCTGCTGTGGTTCGGCTGGTTCGGCTTCAACGCTGGTTCCGCCTTCGCCGCCAACGGTACCGCTGGTTATGCTTGGGTTTCCACTTCCGCCGCTACCGCCGCCGCAATGCTTTCGTGGGGCTTCACCGAGAAGATTCGCTCCGGCCACTACACCGCAATGGGTGCCGCTTCGGGTATGGTCGCCGGCCTGGTCGCCATCACCCCGGCCGCCGATGTGGTTTCCCCGCTGTGGGCCATCGTGATGGGTGCCATCGCGGGTGTTCTGACCTGCCTGGCTTGCGGTCTCAAGTTCAAGTTCGGTTACGATGACTCCCTCGACGTCGTCGGCGTACATGGCGTGGGTGGTTTCACCGGCACCATTCTCGTTGGCTTCTTCGGCGAAGGCGCCGGTCTGCTGGCTGGTGGCGACTGGCGTCAGCTCGTTGTCCAGCTGGTCATCGCTCTCGTCGCCATCCTCTACTCCGCGGTGATCACCGCGATCATCGCCTTCGCTCTGGAGAAGACCATTGGTTGGCGCGTCACCGAGGCCCAGGAAGTCGGCGGCATCGACCTTGCCGACCAGGGCGAACGTGCTTACGATTTTGCTGGTACTGCCAGCTCCGTCCTCAAGGAGGTGAAGTGAAATGAAGCTGATCACCGCTATCATTCAGCCTCATAAGCTCGACGATGTCAAGGAGGCCCTCGCGGCCGCCGGCGTGCACGGTCTGACCGTGTCCGAGGCCAACGGCTACGGCCGCCAGCGCGGCCACACCGAGGTCTACCGTGGCGCTGAGTACACCGTGGACCTGATTCCGAAGATTCGCGTTGAAGTGCTGTCCGATGACGCGGATGCCGAGACGCTGGTCGGTGTGATCATCAAGTCCGCCGGCACCGGCACCATCGGTGACGGCAAGGTGTGGGTCGCTCCGCTGGACTCCGTGGCCCGCGTGCGTACCGGTGAGACCGGTTCCGCCGCGATCTGATAACACAGACGTCCATGCCTAGAAGGGGATGGACTGCATAGGAAAGGTCCCCGCTCGCCGCGAATTGACGCCGTGCGGGGACCTTTTTGGCAATGAAAGATGAAGCAATGACTTCAGCAGTCGATGGCTTGAAACAACGATTCATGGATATGAGCCAGCCGGATGACGACGGCGTCTACCGGAATGGTGCGACCAAGCGCAAAGCTCGCACGGAACTGGCCATGCAATGCCTCACGGAGCTGTGGAATGCGGCCTGCAAGGATGTCTCTTTCCCTGTGCCCGACTCCGGCATCGGCTTCGCCGCGGTAGGCTCGCTGGCACGTGGCCAACTGGGCCCCAGCTCCGACCTCGACCTGGTCATCATCTACGAGCCTCGCACGTTGAACGACCAGCAGCTCAACGAGTTGGCCAACAAACTCTGGTACCCGCTATGGGACAGCGGTCTGGACCTCGACCACTCCATCCGCACGCGCGCCCAATGCGAGGAAGTCACCGACCATGACCTTCCCGCCGCCATGGGCTGGCTGGACGTGAAGCCCATCGCCGGCGACACCGCTCTGATCACCACCACCGCCACATCCATCCTCGAACGCTGGCGCAAGGCCGCCCGCAAGCGCCTGCCCGAACTGCTCGACTCCGCCAAAGCCCGACTCGACGAATTCGGCCGGCTCCAATACGTCAATCAGCCCGACATCAAGGAGGCCCGTGGGGGTTTGCGCGATGCGGTGCTCGTCTCCGCGCTCGCCGCCTCATGGCTGGCCGACCGCCCGCACGGCATCTACGACGAAGCCGTGGAACGTCTGCTCGACGTACGCGACTGCATCCATCTGGTGGCCGGCAAGGACACCAACCTGATGCTGACGCCCTATCAGGCCAAAGTAGCTGTCATGCTTGGCCTCGCCGATCCGACTTGGCCCGAAAACGAGCGTGCCGCCTACTCGATCGACGATTTGCAGACACTGCTTGCCCGTATCGGCCGGCGCATCTCCTTCTCGCTTGATTCCACCGCATCCCGCGCCGAACATTCGCTGACCCACGAAAAGCCGCGATTCGCGTTCTTCCAGATGTTCTCTCAGCGTTCTGGCGGCAAGCGCGAAGCCCCGCAATTCGACGTGGTGGCTCCCGGCGTGGCCAAGCACGAAGGCGAATTGGTGTTGGCGCCCGGTGCCGAGCCTGCCAAGGATGCCAAGCTGGCATCGCGTATGGCCGTGGCGGCCGGCGAATTCGGTTTGCCCATCAACCCGTCTACCTTGGTTAATCTGAAGCGTTGCCCGATTCACGACAACCAGTGGGATGACGAATCGCGCGAGCTGTTTATTCGTCTGCTTGCATGCGGGCCGAATCTTATGGAAGTGTGGGAGAGCATCGACTTCGTGGACATTCCGGGTCGATGGATGCCGGAATGGCTCGGCGTCCGCAACCGTCCGTCCGCCTCGGCCGCCCACCGATACACCATCGATCGGCATATGGTGGAGGTCACGTCGCGTCTGGGGCGCGAGACACCGTCCGGTGGACGGTACGATGACGATCATTTCAAGGCGTTGCTGTTGGCCGGTATTACCCATGACATCGGCAAGCGCGCGTTCGTGGCCGATCACGCCGCCGAGGGTGCCCGCCATGTGCCGGTGATTCTCAAGCGTATGGGCTACGCGCCGGACATCGTCGACTGGGCCACCGTGCTGGTGCGTGAGCATTTGACGCTATCCGAATTTGCCACGGGTAAGGACCCTTATGATCCGGCCGTGGCGGAGGAGTTGGCCGACCGTTTGCACCACGACAAGATGCTGTTGGATATGCTGTTCGACCTGACCCGGGCCGACGGCTCCTCGCTCGGTGCCACCGCCGGTGAGACCATCACCAAGCAATACGGCTGGTCCAAGTGGCGCGAACAAATCGTGCGCGGCATGTATTCCGCCGCCCGCGCCGCGATGTAAACGGAATCGCCCAGCGCTTTGCGCGGCCGATACCTACTTCATCCATGCGTCCGAACGCATGCGCAGCCCGTTGGACAGGCCGCGCCCGCCCATGAGCACCACGTTGAACGCGGCCCAGAGTACGGCGGTACGCATCAGGTCGCTCGTCAGCGCCGGCGTCACCATATTGGCCAGTATGAGTATGAGCGTCACATACACCACGGCGGTCAGCGTGCATGTGACGGCCAGATAGCGGTAGTCGCGCGCGCCGATAAGAATGCCGTCGATTGCCATCATCCAGCCTTGCAGCGGGAAGAAGATGCCCATCGTCACCATGCCGATGGCAATCAGCGTCTGAATATGTGGCGTAGGGGAGAAGAAGTGCCCGGCGAACAGGCCGACTACCGCAAAAGCCGTGCCGATTACCGCGCCGGTGACCAGTCCCGCACGCCCGGTCGCCCGCGTCAGCCGCCGCGCCTGCTGCACGCTGCCAGCGCCCAGCGTTGTGGCCACCAGCGTCTGGCCGGCGATGCCCACGGAATCCAGCATGTTCATCGCAAAATTCCAAGAGGAGTTCACAGCCTGAAACCCGGCCAACACGGCAGTACCCATGCGCGCGGCACAGGCGACCGTAGTCACCATGGCCGCACGAATCGCCAATGTGCGAATGAACAATGGCAGTCCGTCGCCCCCGGCTGCCGCAATACCGGCCAAACGAGGCCGCAGACTCGCACCATCCGCCCGGGACCACAGAATGGCGGGGATTACCAGGAACAGCCCCATGAACCACTGAGCCACCAGCGTCGCCACTCCGGAGCCGGCAATGCCCCAATTCAGCACAATAACGAACAACACATCAAGCACCGTGTTCACCACCGCGCCGCCCACCGCAGCGATCAGCGTGATACGAACCTTCTGCAAACCTCGGAAAATGCCGTTCGCCGCATATACCATCAGCATGCCTGGCGCGCCCAGCACGATTGCGCGCGTATAGGTCACGGCTTGTTCCAATACTTCGCCCTGACCGCCCAGTGCCCGGCATAATGGCTCGGCAGCCGCGAACAATCCCAATCCCAGCACGGTGCCGATACTCAAGGCCAGCCACAGGCCGTCAATGCCTGCCTGCAGTCCCTCGCGACGACGACCAGCTCCCAGCAGGTGCGCCACCTGCGCAGTGGTCGAGTAGGCCAGGAATATGCATAGTCCGACTGCCGTGAGGATGATGGTGGAGCCGATTGACAGGCCGGCCAACGCCGCATCCCCGATATGGCCGACGATGGCTGTGTCGATAAGGACGAAGGTCGGTTCGGCGATGAGCTGGCCGAAGGTCGGCAGGGCCAGCGCCACGATCCGGCGGTTGGTGGAGCGGGCGTCGGTCGGGCCGTTGCTGGTGTTTGTGTTTGCGCCGGCATGCGGGGTTCCGAAGCCATCGCGGCGTGTGGTATCGCCGGAACTGGTGGCTTTGGCGTCGGAAGAGTCTATATGCACGCTCACACGCATATCACGCCTGACTACATTGCGCAAGCACCTGTTGTGGACGCGGAATGTTATCCCCAGACTATCCACTAAGTTATCCCCAGTATGTGGATAACTTAGTGGATTATCCCCAGAATTATCCCCAAAATGTGGATAACTTATTTTTCTATCCACATTTTGCTTTCTGCGTGTCGCGGCGCTGACTCATAGGTGAATGAGAAATGAACCGATGCGGGCAGCCGTTTCGTTTCCACGCGATATCGTTCACCCGCCACGCCACATCCTATACTTGAAAGCTATGGCAGAAGGAAGTGAACACTCGTATCAGAATGGGTTCGGCGGTGGCTTGGATCGTGGCGATCGTGGCGACCGCGCGGGCCGGGGCGGCGCACAGACGTCGGCGGCGGCCGGCGACCCGATTTTCGACCGTGTGCCCCCGCATGATGACGACGCGGAAATGGCCGTGCTCGGCGGCATGCTGATGAGTAAGGATGCCATCGGCGAGGTCTCGCAGACCATTGACGTCACCGATTTCTACCAGCCCAAGCATCAGACGATCTATAACGCGATCATCGATCTGTTTTCCGCCAGTCAGCCGGTGGACGTGGTGCTCGTGGCCAACCAGCTGTTGGCGGATGGCAACCTCGACAAGGTCGGCGGCGCGGACTATCTGCACAGCCTCGTCGCATCCGTACCGACCGCCGCCAATGCCATGTACTACGCGGAAATCGTCCATCAGCGGGCCATTTTGCGCAATGTGATCGCCGCCGGCACCAAAATCGCCCAGCTCGGTTATTCCGCCGAGGGGTCGCAGGCCGAGGACGTGGTTAACCTCGCCCAGTCCGAGATCTACGAGATGTCGATGGGCAAGGTGCGTCAGGACTATGCCGCCATCGGCCCGGTGGTCCACGACGCGCTCGACCAGCTGGACAAACTGCAGCAGGGTCTCGTCAACAAGGGCGTGCCGACCGGATTCCGCGACATCGACGACGTGACCCAGGGCCTGCAGCCCGGACAGATGGTCGTCGTCGCAGGACGTCCGGCCATGGGTAAGTCCACACTCGGCATCGACTTCGCCCGAGCCGCCGCGTTGCACCACAACATGACTTCCGTGGTCTTCAGCTTGGAGATGAGCAAGGTGGAACTCGCCCAGCGCATCATTTCCGCCGAAACCAATATTCCGATGGCCGCCCTGCGCCGCGCCGACGACATCACCCCCGAACGCTGGAACACCCTGAACCAGTTCTGGACCAAGATGCAGAACGCGCCGCTGTTCATTGACGACAGCCCGAACATGAGCCTCATGGAGATCCGCGCGAAATGCCGTCGCCTGAAGCAGACCAACGATCTGAAGCTCGTGGTCATCGACTACCTGCAGCTCATGACCTCGGGCAAGGCCGTGGAATCCCGCCAGCAAGAGGTATCCGAATTCTCCCGTGCCCTGAAGCTCTTGGCCAAGGAACTCGAAGTGCCGGTTGTGGCCTTGTCCCAGCTGAACCGTGGCCCGGAAATGCGTAACGACAAGAAGCCGCAGCTCTCCGATTTGCGTGAATCCGGCTCAATCGAACAGGACGCCGACGTGGTGTTCCTGGTCCACCGCCCTGACTTCTACGACAAGGAAGACCGCCCCGGCGAGGCCGATATCATCATGGCCAAGCACCGTAACGGCCCGACCGAAACCTTCCACCTCGCCTTCCTCGGTGCCACGTCCAAATTCAAGGACATGCCGCAGGACTACAACAGCAATCAGGGGGTGTGATGATGGCAAGCAACGTTTCACGCGATGTTTCGCAAGACCAATCGTCCGTGGCACAGGCCCGCAAACCGTGGTATGCGTTCGCCACCGTGGCCGCAGGCCGCTTCGTGCGGTTTGCATCCCGCGTCACCAAACATGGCGGTTCGGCTTTGCCCGGCAAAGTCGTAGAAAAGATTGACCCTGGCTTCCTGACCCGTACGCTCGGGCAGTTGCCGCTTGGCGTGGTATTGGTGTCCGGCACGAACGGCAAGACCACCACCACCCGCATGGTCGCCTCGATGCTCTCCGATCTGGGATTGAAGGTGTTCACCAATCCGACCGGCTCGAACTTCGTGCGCGGCGTGGTTTCCGCACTGCTTACCGAGGTCACGCTCGGCGGCAAATTGGACGCGGACATCGCCGTACTTGAGCTCGATGAGGCGTACGCCGTCCACTTCGTCAAGCAGGTCAAGCCCCGTTATGCGTTGCTGCTGAACGTGATGCGCGATCAGCTTGACCGATTCGGTGAAATCGACACCACGGCCAAACTGCTCAGCCATGTGGCTGCGGCGACTACCGGCACTGTGGTACTGAACCGCGAGGACCCGCGTATCGCCGCGCTCGCCGCGAAGGCCCCGGCTGGCACCACAGTGCGATACTTCGGCCTCGCCGACGATTTGCGCCACTATTTCCCGTCCGATGACGACATGGCCACGACCGTGTCGGTGGAAGGTGTGGCCGGGCCGCTCCCTTCAGTCAGTACTCCCCTCAGTCCGCTTCGCGGACAGCTCCCCTCGGAGAGGGAAGCTGCCGCAGGCATGGCAGAACTCCCCGCTGACGTGACACTTACCGCCGTGGGCGACCACAAGGCCACCTTCCAGATGGACGGCCAGGACTACGCCACCGACGTCAAACTTGAAGGCGTCTACAACTTGTACAACGCGGCCGCCGCGCTCGCCGTGGTACGTGCGGTGATGCAAGACAATGCCGCCGCATCCAAGGCCACCGCCGCAGCCAACGCCTGCGCCGTGTCCGCCGACGAGCTCATCGCCGCCGTTTCCCGCGTCACGCCGGCTTTCGGCCGTGGCGAGGTCATCGACATCAACGGTTCCCCGGTCGAACTGCTGCTGGTCAAGAACCCGATGGGCTTCCGCCTCTCGCTCGCCAGCTTCGACCCGGCCAACGCGGACACCATGATCGCCATCAACGACGAATATGCCGACGGCCGCGACATGAGCTGGCTATGGGACGTGGACTTCACCTCTTTGCGCGCGTCCGGTGTCGCCATGGTCTCCGGCGTGCGCGCCTGGGACATGGCACTGCGCTTGGGGTATGACCAAGTGCCAGTCGCCGATACGAACACCGACCTCGAACAGGCCGTCACCGCATTCGTCAACGCCAATCCCGGCACACGCAAGCACATCTACTGCACCTACACCGCCATGCTCAAAACCCGCGCCGTACTGGGCCGCATCACCGAAGTACGGGACGCTGGCGTGGGCAAGTAACCACCCTCTAGCGCCCGCGCGCCACCTCTCGCCTGCGGGAGGACATGGTGAGGAATAAGACTTCCCCTTAGCGGGAAGACATCGACAAGGAGAACGCGACATGGCCAGAACAATTGATGTAGTGTCCCTGTATCCCAAAGACATGAACATCTACGGCGATTCCGGCAACGTGCTGACTATCCGCCGCCGTCTGGAACTGTACGGTTACGAACCGGTCGTTCACCAGTACAATCAAGGCGACGACTGGCCCGACCAGGTGGACCTTATTCTGGGAGGCGGCGGCCAAGACACCGGCCAGAAGAAAATCATCGACGACTTCTACCATCGCGCCGACCTGCTGCGTTCGCTTGCCGCAGACGGTACGCCGATGCTGATGATCTGCGGCCTGTACCAGCTGTTCGGCGAGTATTTCGAGACCGTGGACGGCACCCGTCTGGATGGCATCGGCGTTATCGGTGCTTATACCGTGGGCCAGAACGTGCGTATGATCGGCAATCTTGTTGAGCATTCCGACCAGTTCGGCGATGTGATTGGCTACGAGAACCACTCCGGCCAGACCTTCCTGCGCGAAGGCGTTCAGCCACTCGGCACCGTCGATCAGGACAGCCGAGGCAACAATGGCGAAGATCATACCGAGGGCGCGCGCGTGCACAACGTGATCGGCACCTACATGCACGGCTCGTTGCTGCCTAAAAACCCCGCCATCAGCGATTTCCTTATCGAAACCGCCGTGACTCGTCGTTACGGTACGTTCGATACGTCCGATCAGGCCCCCGAACAAGCCAAGGAGCTCGCCCGGCTCGATCAAGTAGCCACCAACGCGCGCAAGGCTGCCGCCGAACGTCCTCGGTGAATTCTCGGTGAGTCCTCGGTAAGTACCAATCAGCGAAAAATCAGTCGAAATCAGTCTGAGGGTCTAGTACATTGCCCTGTTGTTTGCGCTAGGCTTGGTGGTACGAGACATGGCACCAGGCCATGTCGGACCTCGAAGGAGGGGTATCATGGCTGATTTTAATCTTTTGGGTGATGGCCTGCGCAAGGTCCTGCTGGCGGGCATCGGAGCCCTTGCCACCGGATATGAGAAGAGCAGCGAGCTCGTCGACGAACTCGTCAAGAAGGGTGAGATTACGGTCGAGCAGGGCAAGGCGCTGAACACCGAGCTCAAGCGCAAGGTGAGCGAGACGGTGGATGACGCCAAGAAGGCCGCCGCCGAAGCCGGCGACAAAGCTGCTGCCGCAGCCGACACCAGTGCCGCCGACAAGCCCGCTGACGAGGGCAAGGCCGAGTGACCAAGCCCACACGCACTACGCCGGAATCAGAGTCGACCCCGCTTTCCAGCAGGGTCGACCCTATTCTGACGCCTGCGAAAGCCGAACGTGAGGCGGCGGCGAACCGGTCCGTCGACACGTCGGACACGCTCAAGCAGACCGTTACCAAGGCGACTCCGAGCGTATCCGACGAAACGCTGGCACTGTTCGGACGCAGGAACGATTTCGCCACGCGCTACCATCTGACGCACCGTGGCAAGATCAAACGACTGGGGCAGATCACCAGAATCGTCAAGCAATTCGACGTGCTGCACGGCCTGACTCCGGTCAAGATGCGCCTCATGTTCGAGGCGCTCGGTCCCACGTTCGTCAAAGTGGGCCAGATTCTGTCGATGCGCTCCGAGATTCTGCCGCAAAGCTTCTGCGACGAACTCGCCAAACTGCGCGCCGACGCCGACCCAATGCCGTATTCCACGGTGTTGGATGTGCTTGCCGCCGAATACGGGCGTCCCGCCGACGAGGTGTTCGCGCATATCGACCCCAAGCCGTTGGGCTCTGCTTCACTGGCGCAAGTGCATCGCGCCACGCTGAAAACCGGCGAAGATGTGGCCATTAAAGTGCAGCGCCCGGGTGTACGCGAAATCATGGCCCAGGACGTCTCCATCATGCGCTCCATAGCCAAGGCCGCCACTAAGGTGATTCGCACCTCACAGATCGTGGACCTGAAGGGCGTGGTCGAGGAGCTGTGGGACACCTTCGAATCGGAGACTGACTTTCTGATCGAGGCCCGCAATCTCGCCGAATTCAAGCGTTTCGCCGCCCGATTCAAATACATGGACTGCCCGACGGTGTACGCCGAACTGTGCACCGAGCATGTGGTGGTCATGGAGTACATCGACGGCATCTCCGTCTCCCACCCAGGCCAGCTCATCGACGCCGGTTATGACTTGAAGGAGATCGGCACCAAGCTCGTCGACAATTACGCCACACAGATTCTCGACGACGGCTTCTTCCACGCCGACCCACATCCCGGCAATATCCTCATCCGGGGCGGCCAGATCGTACTTATCGACCTCGGTATGACCGGTCGGCTCGACCAGCGCACCCGTGCAGTCCTCAAAGAAATGATTTTCGCCGTCGCCAAACAGGATTCGCCCGCTCTGGCCGAGGGGCTGCTGCGATTTGCCGGCACCGAGGCCGATCCGGAGGACTATCCCGCGCTATTGGCCGATCTGGACGTGATCGTCAAGGAATTCGGCACCGTGGATCTGGCCGAACTGGACATTGCCGCTTTCCTGACCGCACTGACGCAGATGGCCGGCCGCCACAACATCGAGGTGCCCAGTACGGTGACCACCGTCGGCCGCGCGTTGGTTACGCTCGAAGGCTTACTGGACGAGTTCATTCCTGATGTGAATATGATCGAAATCATTTCCGACCATATCGCCACGTCGAAATCGCTGAAGAACGCCACCAAAGACGAGATCAAGTCGCTGGGCGTTGAGGGGCATCAGGCTTTGCATGCCACGCTCGGCACCATGACCGAACTCAAGACCGTGGCCCGTATGCTGACCCGTGGTCAGTTGCGCGTCAACATGGAACTGGTCGGCTCCGAAGAGCCGTTCCAGCTGCTTTCGGATATGGCGAACCGCCTGACCATGGCGTTGATCGTGGTGGGACTGTTCATCGGCTCGTCGATTGTCTACTACGCCGGCATGAAGCCGATTATCTTCGGCATTCCGGTCATCGGCTTCATGGGCTACGTCGTGGCCTTCGCCCTCGGCGTATGGATCGTCATCGACATCTACTTAAAGGGCCGCAAGACCAGGAAGCGATGAGGCGCCGGCGCAACGCCTTCCCGTATGGGTATGATGGAATGTCGATTCACCGGGGAGAACAGCAATGACGGCATACATGGAGCATAAGGACCTGACGAACGAGGTCATCGAGCGCGGGCGCACGAATGAGATCGCCGATGGCGTGCATCGGGTGCTCGACCGTATCGCCGAGGCTGAGGCCGTCGCCGGTCGCAGGAGCGGGTCGGTGCGGCTGCTGGCCGCCACCAAGACCCGTGACGTGGGTGAGATCCTGGCCGCGATCGACGCCGGTGTGCGCTGCATCGGCGAGAACCGTCCCCAGGAGGTCACCGTCAAGGCCCCGGGCCTGGCGAAGCGCCTGGCCGAACGAGGGTATGCGCTGGGCGTGGTCCGCGACGCCGCTTCGGGCGATGATGCCTTGGCCGGGGCCGGACGGCATGTCCCGTTCCATCTCATCGGCCAGTTGCAAGCCAATAAAATCGGCAAGGTGTTGCCGGCGGTGGACACCATCGAATCCGTGGATTCCATCGAACTGGCGGAGAAGATCGCCCGCCGCGCCACCATGCGCGGCATCACGGTCGGCGTGTTGCTGGAGGTGAACGAATCCGGCGAGGAATCGAAGTCCGGCTGCGCACCCAGCCACGCCATCGACTTGGCTCAGCGCATCGGTGCGATGGGCGGACTGCGCTTGCAGGGTCTGATGACTATTGGTGCCCATGTGGATGATGAGCGCACGATTCGTGCGGGCTTCGCGCATCTGCGCCGCACTCGTGACCAGATTCTTGCCTCCGGTGCCGAAGGCACGGCCGACTGCACCGAACTGTCAATGGGCATGACCCATGACATGGCCTACGCCATCGAAGAAGGCTCCACCATCGTGCGCGTCGGCACCGCCATCTTCGGCGAGCGCGCTTTCATCTGATTGGAGCTATACGGAAAAACGCCGCTTGATCAATAGCCAAGCGGCGTCTTTTCGTAAGGATTTTCGGCGTATCAATCACGCATAGATATTGCGCGGACGCATGTCTTCGGGCAGGCCGTCGAGCAGAATCGCCACAGAACCTTCCTCGAACACGGAGCGAATACCCGCGGCCAGCAGCGGTGCGCAAGACAGCACGGTCATATTCGGCAGGCGCTTCTCTTCAGGAATCGGCACGGTGTCCATAAACACGATTTCATGCGCGCCGCAGTTGGCCAGTCGCTCCACGGCCGGGCCGGAAAGCAAGCCATGAGTGGCGACCAAGGTCACCGACTTGGCGCCGGATTCGTTCAGTGTGCGCACGGCTTCGCAGATAGTACCGGCGGTATCGACCATGTCGTCGATGACCACGCAGTTGCGGCCGTCGACATCGCCGATAATGCCATGTGCCTCGGCATGGTTCGGGCGGGTGATATCACGCTGTTTGTGGATGAACGCCAGCGGCAGATTGCCTAGCTTGGCGGCCCACTGTTCGGACACCTTGATACGGCCGGCATCCGGGGACACGATGGTGGTGTTGCCCAGATCAAGGGTGGAACGCACGTAATCGAGCAGCACCGGCATGGCGGTTAGATGATCGACCGGACCATCGAAGAAACCCTGCTCCTGAGCGGCGTGCAGATCGACCGTCATAATGCGGTCGGCACCGGCGGCGTGGAACAGATCGAAAATCAGACGGGCGGTGATGGGCTCACGACCGCGGTGCTTCTTATCCTGGCGCGAGTAGCCGAGGAAGGGCGCCACCACGGTAATCGACTTGGCGGAGGCGCGCTTCAAAGCGTCGATCATGATGAGCTGTTCCATGATCCACTTGTTGATATCGCCCGAATGACACTGCAGCACGAACACGTCCGCACCACGCACCGGTTCGGTGAAACGCACGTACATCTCGCCATTGGCAAAGTCATAGGACGTGGTTTCGAGGATTTCGGTTCCCAAGCATTCGGCCACCTTCTCAGCTAGCTCGGGGTAGGCGCGGCCCGTGACCAATACGAGTCGTTTATCCGGAGTGCCTTCAAGAATCGCCGACATGCTTTCGCATCCTTTTGTGTTGCAGTGTTTTTAGCCTTAACCAGTGTACTAGCACCCCACCGCAGCGCGTGCCGTGAAGTGGGGCTGTGTTGTAAGAGTGCTGCAATCGTTGATGAACATGCGGCACTGTCCCGCCCTGACCATAAGATGGGTAAGTTGCTCACAGGGTGAAGTGCATCTGCATCGCCCTATGATTAACACGCATACACACTCCTGCCACGGAACGTCCGTGGCCGAATAGTCCGAAGGAGGTGGGTGATGTCTGCGCACAAGTACGAACTGATGTTCATCGCCGATCCTGAGCTGGATGAGCGCGGTCTGAAGAAGCTGACCGAGCAGTATCTGGAACTCGTCACCAAGGAAGGCGGCTCTTTCGATGAGCCCGATTACTGGGGCCGTCGCAAGCTCGCCTATGAGATTGCCGGTAAGACCGAAGGCAACTACGTCGTGGTGAAGTACACCGCCGAGCCCGCTACCAGCGATGAGCTCGACCGTGTTCTGAACCTCAACGAATCCGTGATCCGTACGAAGATCCTTCGTAAGGGCTGAATCAAGCGTTTAGTCAGCTGAACAGCTGGTATTCAAGGTAAGTAAGAAGGACCGTTATGGCAGGCGAAACCGTCATCACCATCGTGGGCAACCTCACTGCGGACCCCGAGCTGCGCACTATCGGCAGCGGCGCGACCGTGGCGAGCTTCACGATTGCTTCTACCCCGCGAACCTGGAATCGTCAGACCAACCAGTTCGAGGATGGTCAGGCGCTGTTCATGAGGTGCGCCGCTTGGCGTGATCTGGCCGACCACTGCGTCCAGTCCCTGAAGAAGGGCATGCGCGTGATTGCCACCGGTCGCCTCCAGCAGCGTTCCTATCAGGCACAGGATGGTTCCCAGCGAACCGTCGTGGAGATGCAGCTCGATGAAATCGGGCCCTCCCTGCGTTACGCCACCGCACAGGTGACCCGCCAGTCGTCCGGTCAGGGCGGCTTCCAGGGTCGTTCCGGTGGTCTCCAGGGTGGTCAGCAGCCCAATCAGGGCTATGGCAACCAGGGTGGCCAAGGTGGTTATGCCGGTGGCCAGGGCGGTTACAACGGTGGCTATCAGGGTGGTGGCGCTGGATACTCCCAGCAGCCTGCCGCTCCCGCCAACCCGTCCGCTCCTGCGGCCGACCCGTGGAGCAATGCCGGTGCATCTGATGCCGGTAGCTTCTCCACGTTCGGCGCTTCCTCCGATTTCGGCGGCGGCGACGATTCCGACCCGGAGTTCTGATCAGTACTTACCTCCCCGCTGCCAGCAGCAATCAATATCAAGATTTATAAGGAGAACATCATGTCACGTAAGAGGCCGCAACCGCCGGTCAAGCCGTTCAAGAAGAAGCCGAACCCGCTGAAGGCCGCCAAGGTCACCGAGATCGATTACAAGGACGTCGCGCTGCTGCGCAAGTTCATTTCCGATCGCGGCAAGATTCGTTCCCGTCGTATCACCGGCGTGACCGTGCAGGAACAGCGCGAGCTCTCCAAGGCGATCAAGAACGCCCGCGAGATGGCCCTGCTGCCGTACGCCACCTCGGGTCGCTGAGTTAGGGAGGCTTTGAACAATGGCTGAAACCAAGGTTATTCTCACCAAGACCGTGTCCAACCTGGGCCACTCCGGTGACGTTGTCGACGTGAAGGCCGGCTACGCCCGCAACTACCTGTTCCCGCAGGGCCTCGCTTTCGCGTGGACCAAGGGTGCTGAGGCTCAGATCACCGCTATGAAGCGCGCTCGTCTGGCCAAGGCCGTCGCTACCCGCGAGGACGCCGTCGCCGCTAAGGCCGCCATCGAGGGCACCACCGTCGAGATCGCCGCCAAGGTGTCCGAGTCCGGCAAGCTGTTCGGTGGTATCTCCAACGAGGCCATCGCCATCGCTCTGTCCGACAAGGCCGCGGTGAACCCGAAGGCCATCGAGGTCGAGACCATCAAGACCACCGGCGATTTCCCCGCCAAGGTGGCCCTCCACCCGGAGATCACCGCTTCCTTCTTCGTGAAGGTCGTGGCCGAGTGAGTCATTCCGGCCTAGTGCTGGAATCACACAGACCAAGAGTCTGAGCTTAAGCATCATCCCCCGTGCGGTTCGCGCCGCATGGGGGATTTTTGTATTGGTGTTTAAAAACGCTGGAAATAGGCGCGACACGCCGAGAGTTGCATCCGCTTCAAATCTGAGTATATTTAACACCTGTTGCAAGGAACACTTCAACATCTAACCAAGCCCCTGTAGCTCAGTTGGTTAGAGCAGCTGACTCTTAATCAGCGTGTCCAGGGTTCGAATCCCTGCGGGGGCACAGTTCGGAAGGCTCCGGTCGATTATCGGCCGGGGTCTTTTTGTTTTCCGGCTTAATTCTGCTGATGAAATCCTCATCCTGGCGATAGTAGGTATCGTCGGTCAGATCGCTAATGGTTACGCCGAGTTCTTTAGCGGCGAGATACATCTTCTTCGGTCGAATTTCTGATCCCCCGTTGGGCCGTTGGCGGCACCGGGATCTCGGCTGCTGGAGGGTGGGGCCGGCCGCCATGATGCCGCGCGTCGACTGCCCCATGTGCGGCGTGGTCGTCGCATCGGCGCCGGGGGGCGGAGCCCGGCGGCCGGTTCACCCGGGCTGTTCGAACGCGGGGCTCGAGGCGTTCAACAACGGGATCAAGGTCGCCATCCGCATGGCCTACGGCTTCCACCACGTCACCAACCTCATCGGCCTGGTCATGCTCAGATGCGGCGGACTCGACATCCGACTGCCACAACCCGCAATCTAACCCACGAAAACAGCATAAGCCTTACTTTTTCTGGGGATGTGCATTGGTCAAATTACGTCTTCTTTCGTGATATGTCGAGCTTTGTTGATTGTTGCGCAGAGCGCCGTAATCGCAAAAACGAGGCAGGTTCCGATTTCGATGACAACCGTCCAGCCTTTGGCGTCGCTGTTGGCAAAGCCGTTGGCGGCTATGGAGCCGAGGATGATTGCCGCTACGATTGCGGTGACGCCCGAGCCTCGCAGCAGTCCAATCAGCCCGCTGATGACGCTTACGCTGGCGGATAGTATGGCAACGCCGAGAGCTTCGACCATCATGCTTGCCAATGCGGGGAGACGGGAACCGTCTCCGGTCAATAGTGCGTAGGGAATCAGGGGCGCCGACATGCCTGCCCATGTGGCGAGGAACGTGCCGGACCAGATCATCGCGTTTTTCACCAAGAACAATGGGGCTCTGCCACAGGGCCATGCATAGGTGATTACGCGGCCCGTGCCGGAGTAGGCCGGAATGATGATACGGGCGTAGTGGGCGGTTGAGGCGATGGAGCAGCCGGCGGTGGCGACCGCGCAGGTCACGGCCACCGTTAAGTCGGAAACCAGGAAACCGAGATGATCGACTCGGGCGATACCCACGATCCTGAAGAACAGCAGCGACAGCGAGCTGCCGATAAGAGTGGCGGCCAGTAGAAACAGGTAGAACCTATACGAGGTGTATTGTCGTTCGATGCGGTAGACATCCAGCATGGGACATGCTCCTTGGTTGTTTGTGTTAGTCCTGAGTGTGGCGGAAATAGTAGGATTCCAGATCGCTGATGTCGCTCATGGCATGTTGCGCTTTGACGGAACCGTGATTGATGACGATGACCTGGTCTCCGATGGTTTCGAGTTGGGCGAGCATGTGCGCACTGATGATGGCCGTGACTCCTCGTTTGTTCTCTTCCCGGATGATGCGGCAAAACAGCTTCATACCCGTGGGGTCTAACCCGTTCATCGGCTCATCCAGGAGCAGGAGCGTGGGATGATGCGCCAGGGCCGTTGCCAGTGCAAGGCGCATGCGGTTGCCCATGGACAAGGTATCGGCCGGTAAATCCCCCATGGAGGCCAAGCCGACCCGTTCCATTGTTTCGTCGGGGGACCAGTCGCATCGCATGAACGCTAGATGCTTGTGGAGGATGGCCCGTACGCTCATGCCTCGCTCGAAGACGGGAATGCCGATCAGCATGCCGACCTGTCTCAATAGCATGTCGCGGTTCTCGGGGTTCATGATACGGCCGCGGATATTAGTTTCACCTTGGTCGGGGGCGATCAGGCCACCCAAGGTTTTGAGCAGCGTGGTCTTACCGGCCCCGTTCGGGCCGATCAGGGCGATGGTTTCTCCGGGATACGCGCTGAATGATATGTCGTTCAGGACCGGTTTCCCGCCGATAGTTTTCGACACCCTGTTGCAGTAGAGAGTTGCCGACAGTGATTTCATTTCATCTCCTTTTGGATAATCCCGCAAGGCAACCGGCCACGCCGGTAAGACACCATGCGAAGACTACGAATAAATCAATCGAATGGCTTATGTTGCTACCGGGGAATGCGGCATCGGTGAGCATTCGGTGCATCGGTACGAAGGGCATCCAATCATGAATGGTAAGAACTATTGATGGTAATTTGTCGGACGGGTATAGAATCGGTGCGAACAGCATTGTTGCTAGCATGATTAGCTGACCGACAACCGTTACTCCACCGCAAGGTAGCCCTATAGCCAACATGTACCCCAATGACAGGTTCCCCAATGCACAGAGAAGTAACATCATGACTAAATATGAGGTCGCCATCTGTATGAGTCCAAATTTCATTGTTGAGGCAACGAATCCGGCAACGACACCCGGAATGGACACCGCAATCCAGATAATGAAGTCAGCTATCAGGAGACAAATCCTCGGTACCGGCAAATTACGCTGATATTCAAGTAATCCTTCGGAAATGGATTCCGATAATAGCTGCGGAGCAATAGTGCACCCCACCGCCACCAGACCAAGCTGCCATACACCTGCAGAGAGTTGCTCAGCCTGACTGGTGGTGAGACTTCCCATCATCAGAGTAAGACCGTATACGATTGCTAGCGCAAATACTGTCTGTACCATGGTGAAAGCGATAAATAGATATCTATGCCGTACAAAGCTCCATTTTAATAGAGATGTGAGCATTCGCGCACCGCATATAAGCCGCGATTTATTCAGTCCACTCTCACTTATCATCGGACGTCGATTATCCTTTCATATGCTTCGCGCAACGTGCCGTGTTGCACCGAGAACGACAGTTCTGGCTCATCGCCCATCAGCATGTTCAGCCGGCTCAGTAGCATTTTGGCTTGTTCCGACGAGCAGACATAGCGTAGCCGACCGTCCTCAGCCAGTACCGGAGTTGCAGCTAATTCCGTCAAAACCAAAGAGGGATCCGCAGTGTTGACTTCGATCCGTATAAGTTCGTCAATAGAAGTGAGTTGGCGTGGTGACGCATTACATACGAGGCGACCGCAGTCGAAGATCAACAAATTGTCGGCCACCGAACCTATCTCATCTAGATTGTGAGTCACTACAAGTATTGTTTTGCCTTGGTCGGCTTCCTGCCGGAGTATTTTCCATACTCTGCTTCGACGAATCGGATCCACATCGTTGGTCGGTTCGTCCAGCAGTATTACGGAAGCCTCCTGAACGAGAGCCATCCCCAAAGAGACTAGGCGTCTGCAGCCACCAGATAGATTCTCTCCTGCGACATGCGAATATTGCTCAATGTCCAGACGACCCAAGAAGTCATTCGTTAGGCGAACCGCACGACGACGAGATATGCCACGCATGCCGGCTGCGCAGCATAAAGCCTCGACAGGAGTGACCCCGCGCAAAGGGACATGTGGCTGCGGCATATACGCGCATAGACGTCTCAGCTCGGCTGCATGGGATATTTCTCTTCCGGAAAAAAGTATGGTTCCAGAAGTCGGTTTCACTGATCCGCAAAGCGACCCGAGTAACGTGGTCTTACCTGCACCATTATGTCCGAGAACTCCTGTAAGTGTCCCTTTGGGCAATGAAAAACTGACATCCCGCAGCGCCCATACGTCGGAAGAGAATCTCCCGAACCGCTTATTTAAATCTCGCACGGATAAACTACAGTATTGCTCCATTTCCACCTTCCTATCGTTTACACTTCAAGTAAGCCAATAGTCAAAGCAATGGGCCTTTGCTCTGCTCCCCGGACTGTTGTTCCCGTCCATTTGAGCGGGTATTCGTTAGGTTACGGAGAGTCTCGCCATGAGCCAAGGTCTCATCCTCGAAAATGAGGATTATCCGCTGCTGACAGGCCGTCGATGTACCTTGCAGGCCTTGGCAGATGATGGGATGGCAGGCGTGGCCTTGCTATCTGCATCGATGTCAACAGCCATCTGTGGTGTTTCTAGGGGGCATATCGGGCGTCAACGTGTTTTGAGCCTGCGTCCTTCTCGCTTTAGCACATGTGCCGATTCCCGGATGGGGAACCGCACTACGAAATTTGGCCTACACATCAAGAGGCGCCGTGAAATCGGCCGCCGGCTTAGACCGAACTCGTGTAGCTGTCGAGGCGGCCATTGGAGAGAACATGTATCATATGCGTGTCAGACTTCCGATGACCCTTGGATGTCCGTTCCTGTTTCGCCACATTTTAGGGGGATTCATGAGATCTTCACCGACACTCTTGATCATGGATAACGACCGGCTGGCATTGCGATTGCTTTCAGCCAGTCTCAAACGCCTACTTCCCGGCTGTACGGTTCTTGCACCAGTCGATACTGGCGCTGAGGCCATAGCCGTCTGTACTTCGCATCACTGTCCGGATCTGTTGTTGGCGGATGTCTCCATGTCTGATATCAACGGATTGGTGGTGTGCCGGACGATTAGAAAAGAGAATTGGAAGACATCCGTACTCATGATGACATCATTCAGCGTCGCCGAATATGCTGCAGAAGCGGTGGCTTCGGGAGCCCAGGGAATCATACATAAGGACAATCCGAAAACAATCGCCGAGGCTTTGCTGCAGATAAAGGAAACAGGAATCTGTTCTGATCGTTTTCTGAATGCCCACGATTCGTTTTTGCGGCTGAAGTCAGAGAAGAACAAGGATCTGTCCCCTCGTGAAATGGAAATCGTTGATCGATGGGCGCGAGGGAGATCGATGTCCGACATAGCGGAGGAATTATCGATCGGTCAGACCACGGTGCGGACCCATCTTGAACATGCCGCGTCCAAGCTGGGGGTAGCGAACAACCGTGCATTGATTTCCGCCTGGATGCATCTCAATCGCTGATGAGGATTTCCATGAATACGGCGTTTACGTTTCCGTCAAAAATAATTCGGCGCTATGTGGCACATCCCTGCTTGTCCCTTCTGTCGCTGCTGGGGCTGTCTCTTGCCCTGATGGAGATAATCCAGATTGGTCCCATGCCTCTTCTGCCGGCAATGCTCTATGGAGTGCTTGCGGTTTCCTTTGTCCTTCTTCCTGCCATTGGAGGCCAAGCATGTTGGGCCATCATTGTTGCAGGTTCCGTGATCTCCATCTCCCTCACTCAGGACAGTCCCTTCGTTATCAGCGGCATGCTCATCGCTCTCGGCATTCTTGCGTTCTCCGGAACCGTGCCTGAATGGCTGATCGCAATGCTGATTTGTTCCTGTACGTATATAGCGCGAAGCGTTATGGTGGAGAACTTCAATGTTTTCGTTTCCGTGTCGGTCACGGTCATGTTCTTGGCCAGCTTGCTTGCCGGCAGATTGGTAGCGCTTCGCCAACAGGCTTTTATCAGAGAAGAGCAAAGGCTGAAATTGCAGATTGAGCTTCAGCAGCTTGATTATATGAGGCAAAAGAATCGTCTTGCGATACAGATACATGATTCCTTGACCAATAATCTTTCGGATATCTCATTAATGGCCCGGGTTCATATCGATGAAAACATACCTGACAGCGATGATTGGGCAATCGTTCTTGAACATAGTCAAGAGGCGTTCACGCAAGTGCACGACATCATAGACATCCTTTCCTCGGAAGACAAGGACGCGAAATCAGAAACGACGTTCATGGTTGAACTGCGTAATCTGCTGGATGAAAGATGCAGCCATCTTCATGCGCTGGGGTATGACGGAAATACGGCCATCGACGGATGCTGCATCAAAGCTTCGCCGGAAGAAAAGGAAGAAGCGTTATCCCTGATAAGAGAACTCTGCAACAACATACAGCGTCACGGTTCCCCACGCAATGGCTCGTTCGAGTTGCTGGTCAAGCTATCACCATCGTCAATGGAAATTAGCGAGATGAATGATATTGCAGCCGGATCGGCGCTGACTGCATTCGAACAATCGGGAAGGGGCCTTTCACTGCACTCAAAACGAATACAGGAAATGGGAGGCGAACTTAACTATAGAAGCGATGATGGATTGTGGGTGCTCTACGCCAAAATTCCGCTGAGTCATATGGAGACAACAAAAACTTGAAACCAAGTACAGCGAGAACTTTTAAAAAACAACAAATAATCCATCACAGATTAATACTCCAGTATGACGAATACAACAATCAAAACGCGGAAATATCATTTTATTTTGTATTACTCGGAGGAGGAGCCAGGTAATGATTCAGCGCTATAGTCAAGGGACGTCAGCAAGAAGAATCTTCCCCATATTGCTGATTGCGGAAGGATTATGCCTATCGGGCATGAGCGTGGATCTGACAATCACCTCACTGACCGGTTCGTCCCTCGCGCCAGCACCATGGATGGCAACATTCCCGATAGCGTGCATATTCATCGGTACGGTGATCGGCACACCGGCAATGGGACGCTTGGTGGGGCGATTCGGCTATCGGCAAGTATTCGTCTTCGGCGCCCTTCTAGCCGTCTTGGGTGGAATATCCTCAGCCACGGCTTTGCGATTCCACCAGTTCCCATTGCTCTGTATAGGGACGTTCTGTGTGGGCATATACCAGTCGGGGACGAACTACTACCGGTATGCCGCAGCCGATTCCATGCCCGGCAAAGAAAGCAAGGCAATCAACGGAATCCTATCGGCAGGAGCCATAGCAAGCATCATCGGCCCGGTTCTGGCGACATTCTTCGGCACTGCGACCAACATCGAATACGAGGGATCATATTACGTCGTCAGCGTGCTCGCCGCCTGCGCGGTAATCGTGCTGCTGGCGCTCCCGAAAATTCAGTCGCCAACTCCCGCGCATATGCGCGACAAAGCTACCGCGAGCACAACCCCCAATTATCCGGCATTGCTGACCCGACCCCGGTTCGTGCTGGGCGCGACCATCAGCTTCGTCGCATCATTCGTCATGGTGCTCGTGATGAGCGGCGCACCCATAGTCTTGGAGAGCACGTTCTCCCAAAACGCGCAAACCAGAATGGTCGCCATGCAACTGCACATGGTCGGCATGTACCTGCCAACCCTGTTCGCCATCTTCATTTTCCACAAGAAAAACAGCGAAATGGCGCAGGCGTTGACGGGGTTGATCATCGGCATGCTCGGCACAGTCGTCGCACTCGCCGCGTCGGCTTCGTATGCCGTCACTCTGGATCTGCTGCTGATCGGAATATCCTGGTCGCTGTGCTACGCCGCAGGCAGCGCCCTGTTGACAAAATCCTATACGGAGTCGGAACGTTCGTGGGCGCGAGGCGTCGGCGAACTCGCTCCCGTATTGGGACAGGTGCTGGGAAGTGTGCTCGCTGGCGTGCTGCTGGCCGCGGGGTGGAAAACCGTATTCGTCACCGTGCTGGCGATGATCGTATGCGCGCTCATCGCCATGGCAGGATATCGCAATAAAATCAAGTCATGAGCGCAAATGACATGTCCTTAGACGACATAGCCTAAGGACGTATATTGTATACCGTTGCAAACTAGAACAAACTAGCTTGCAACGGCGAGCGAGGAACCAACCCTAGTCCCAGGTCAGCGAGTTCCTCGGGAGCTTGAGCAGGTATTGCATTTTCCGGATGACGGCCTGCTGGACGTGTTCGGCGTCGTGCCCGTCGGACGGGTGCAGGAGGATCGTGAATCGTGTCGAGCGTTCCACGAGCGTGCCGATCGCGCTTTTGTTGGCCGCGCCGCGCACATCTCGCCACGCGTCGCGTACTCCACACCCTCGAACACCCACCTGTTCACTTGGCCCTCCCGTCAGTCAGCCAGGCGTTGCGACGATCACTGGAACCCGCCACGAAAGTTTTTTGTCGGGGGGGGGTAGCTTTTCCTAGTGACGGCAGCCGGATGGCGTGCAGTCGGCAAGATACAGAGAAGTATGTGCAATATACGGAGAAGTATATGAATGCGATAAGTATTGCGCTTCCATTCAGACAGTGGAATTACTTGCGTTGTATGGCGAAAGACGACGCCGTCTTCCGCCGAATGGAAAATAGAAAGAAACGAGTCTGACAATGGCATTAGATGTTGGCAAAGCGTTGAA